>Ga0315547_1001058_pt1 | contig 23176 bp, 16 predicted proteins | sample SalMarSW160240MG_2_FD_202542 | JGI IMG/M metagenome (GOLD analysis project Ga0315547, IMG submission 202542) | Salt marsh sediment microbial communities from the Plum Island Ecosystem LTER, Massachusetts, United States - Salt Marsh Sediment SW1601-240 ...
TCCGGCAGAGAGACCAATGGCTGTCGGTGTTGTCTGGCCGATCGGATTGGTCAGTCCGGGTCCACTGTACCATACATAGTTATACGGTCCGGTTCCGTTTGCCGGTGTGGCGGTTGCTTCACCATCAGAATAGCCGTTGCAGCTGATGTCCTCGCCGTTGTAATCGGAGGTTACTGTCGCCACCACGCTCAGGGCTACGGGTTGGGTGAGGGTTACGCTGTTATCTGCAGTACATCCGTTGGCATCGGTCACCTCCACGTAGTATGTCCCGGCAGAAAGTCCGATGGCAGTTGCCATGGTCTGCCCGATCGGGATGGTGAGGAACGGATCGCTGTACCATTCATAGCTATACGGTGGTGTACCGTCAGCCGGTGTGGCTGTCGCTTCGCCGTCGCTTACCCCGTTGCAGCTGATATCCTCCCCGTTGTAATCGGAGGTAACCATTGCCGTAACCGTGAGGAGTGCGGGTTCGGTCAGGGTGACCGGCGGGGCATTGTTGGTGCAGCCTACCGCATCGCGTACCAGCACGGTATAGGTACCTGCCGGCAGATTGTCGAACACGTTGCTCACCTGGTATGTGGCGCCGCCGGTGATGGAGTAGAGGAGCACGCCTGTGCCGCCCGATCCGGTGGCGGTGATCTGGCCGTCACTGGCACTGAAGCAGGAGATGTCCTCGCCGTTATAGTCAGACGTTACCGCTGCGCTGATGAGTATTTCCGGGTTCCCGGTGATCGTGGGTGATCCGTTCATCATCCGGTTGCAGCCGGTGGTGGCGTTGGTCGCTTCGACCGTATAGGTCCCGTCGGTCATGTTCGGCCAGGTCAGGGCAACGCCTGTACCGGGTAGTGGCGCCCCTTCCGGAACACCGTTTTTCAGGAGCTGGTAATCCACGCCGGCTTCCGAATTGCTCAGGGTAACGTCCACCCCGGGGATCCCGTAACAGTAGAAACCGGGTGAGGTAACATCGTAAACTGCCGGCAGCGGATTGATGGTGACGGTCACCTGGTCCTGAACCATCGGGCAGCCGGACAGCAGATCGGTAACAAAGAGGGTATAGGTTGTGGTCACGGACGGGCTTGCCACCGGGTGTTCGGCGGATGCATTGTCCAGTCCGAAGGAGGGCGACCAGAAGTAGGAGAAGCTGCCCGATCCACCGGTAGCGCTGGCGCCGGTTCCGCGCGGGACGCCGCCCAGCGTGGCGCTTTCTCCCTCACAGACGGTCGTGTCGTTTCCGGCAACGGCTGTGGCGGTTGCATAGACGTTGATCGTGAGTTGCCTCAGCGTTCCCGGACAGGAAGCAGGCGCCGGGGTGTATTCCTGGACACTCAGCGTGTAAGTTCCGGGATTCGGGAAGTTCAGCACGATCCAGTTGTCTCCCGCACCACCACCGTTCTGGATGGGAGTTGCCGGAACAACATTCCAGTTATATACATTATTTATATGGAAATCGACCTGGTAGAACTGTCCGTTGGTTCCCTGGCACATGCTGGTCAACCCGCCACCGTAAATGGGCGGTGTGTTGGGGGCTGGTATAATGTTGATCTCCATGGTGGAGATGGCATCCGCACAGGGGCCGTTGCCTGAAGCAGTGAGGGTCAGGGTGACCGTGTTCCCGCCGTCGGCAAGATCCGCCGTATAGGTCGGGGTGATCGTGGTGGCATCGGTGAGCGTCCCGGCACCGTCGTGTGTCCACAGCAGTCCGCCATGGTTGGATGCCAAAGCATCGTTCACCGTATAGAATGCAGTGGCGCAGATCTGGGCGTCCGATCCGGCATCAGCTGTTGGCGCTGCTTCCACGGTGATGTCCATGGTGGACTGGGCATCTGCACAGGGGCCGTTTCCGGAAGCGGTAAGGGTCAGGGTGACCGTGTTCCCGCCATCTCCTGCTACAGCGTTATAAGTCGGTGTAAGCGTTGTTGTATTTAAAAGCGTTCCGGCACCGTTGTGGGTCCAGAGGAGACCGCCGTGGTTCGATGCGGAGGCATCGTTCACGGTGTAGGAGCCATCCGAGCAGATGCTGGCATTCGAACCGGCACTGGCTGCCGGGGCAGCCTCCACCACGATGCTCATGGTCGAGAGCTCATCCGCACACGGTCCGTTGCCGCTGGCTGTCAGGGTCAGGATGACCGTGTTTCCGCCATCGGCTGCATCCGCTGTATAGGTGGGCGTCAGGGTGGTAGAATTGGTCAGGGTGCCTGCCCCGTCATGCGTCCAGAGCAGTCCTCCGTGGTTGGATGCGGAGGCATCGAAGACCGTATAGAAACTATTTGAGCAGATGTTGGCATTCGAACCGGCATCCACCACCGGGGCTGCTTCGACCGTGATGTCCATGGTAGAGACTGCATTGACACAGGGCACGTTGCCGAAGGCGGTGAGGGTCAGGGTGACCGTACTGCCACCGTCGGCAGCCACTGCGTTGTAGGTGGGTGTGATGGTTGTCGGGTTCGAGATGGTTCCCGAGCCGTTGTGGGTCCAGAGGATCCCCCCGTGGTTGGTTGCCGAGGCATCGAACACATTATAGGTACTGTTCGAGCAGATGTTGGCATCGGATCCGGCATCGGCTGTGGGAGCTGCCGTAACGGTAATGTCCATGGTGGACTGTGCATTGGCACATGGAACATTACCGCTGGCAGTAAGCGTCAGAATGACGGTACTCCCGCCATCGGCGGGATCCGCCGTATAGGTGGGTGTCAGGGTGGTGGCATTGGTCAGGATTCCGGATCCGTTGTGGGTCCAGAGCAGGCTCGCGTAGTTGGTGGCTCCCGCATCGCTGACCCCATAGAAACCGTTCGAGCAGATGCTGGCATCGGAGCCGGCATTGGCGGTCGGGGCAGCGGTAACGGTAATGTCCATGGTGGAAACGGCATTTCCGCAGGGAGCATTACCGGTAACGGTCAGGGTCAGGGTGACCGTGCTTCCGCCATCCGACACATCCGCCGTATAGGTGGGTGCCAGGGTGGTCTGGTTGGTCAGGGTTCCTGCACCGTTGTGGGTCCAGAGCAGGCTGGAATAGTTGCTTGCCGATGCATCGTTCACCGTATAGAAGCTGTCGGAGCAGATGTTGGCATCCGACCCGGCACTGGCGGTCGGTGCAGCGGTAACGGTGATGTCCATGGTGGACTGGGTGGCGGCACAGGGAGCATTCCCGTTTGCTGTCAGGGTGAGGGTAACCGTGTTCCCGCCATCCGACACATCTGCCGTGTAGGTGGGTGTCAGGGTGGTCTGGTTGGTCAGGGATCCATTCCCGTTGTGTGTCCAGAGCAGGCTGGAGTAGTTGGTGGCACCCGCATCGCTTACGTTATAGAAGCTGTCTGAACAGATGTTAGCGTTTGATCCGGCATTGGCAGTCGGTGCTGCTTCAACCGTGATGTCCATGGTTGACACCGCATTCCCACACGGTGCGTTACCGCTCACAGTAAGCGTCAGAATGACGCTACTCCCGCCATCGGCGGGATCCGCGGTATAGGTGGGTGTAATGGTTGTTTCGTTGGTCAGCGTACCATTCCCGTCATGGGTCCAGAGCAGCCCGCTGTAGTTGGTTGCCGAGGCATCGTTGACGGTATAGGCACTGTTGGAGCAGATGTTGGCATCCGACCCGGCATTGGCGGTTGCGGACGGGGTGACGGTGATGGCAAAGGGAGCGGACGGTCCGTTATCCCCGCAGCCGTTCCAGGCAGTAACGGTAACGTTGCCGCTGGTGGCTATGCCAGAGAAATTGACGGTGATGGTCCGCTCATCGGAGGGTCCGACAACGGTCACATCGAGGGATGCGTCGAAGTTCCAGGTATACCCGTCAGCGGAGGGATCAACCGGAACGGAATAGGCCCCTGTACCGCCCTGGCAGACCGGTGTATCTCCGCTGATGGTCGGGACAGCGGGCGGACCGGGATTGATGGTGATGACCACGTCGCTGGTTGCCGGCACGCAGGGTCCCCCGCCCCCATCCGGATCATCGGTGGTGAGGGTCAGTGTGATGGTTCCTGCTGCATCGTCGGCAGCACTGGGATCATACGTCGGTTCGAGGGCATTCGGGTTACTGAAAGTCCCGGTCCCGCTGGTGGACCAGGTTTGTGAGGTGGCGGAGCCGCCGATGGTGCTTCCGGTCAGGTCCACCAGGTCGGTCACGGCACAGATGCTGGTGCTGACTGCCGCGGCGCTGGCGGTCGGTTCCAGGTGTACATCAATGACCATGTCATCCTGCACAATGCCGCAGGGTGCATTACCGGTGACGACCAGGGTCAGGGTGACCGTGTTTCCGCCGTCCGAGATATCCGGTGTATAGGTGGGTGTAAGGGTTGTTCCGTTGGTCAATACCCCGTTGCCATCGTGTCCCCAGAGAATGCCGGCATAATTACTGGCTGATGCATCGTTCACCGTATAGGCACCGTTGGAGCATACGGTAGCGTCGGAACCGGCTGAGACAGTGGGTGCTGCTTCCACGTCGATCTGCATGGTGCTGACATCGTTCCCGCAGGGAGCATTTCCTATGGCGGTCAGGGTGAGCGTCACGGTATTCCCGCCATCGGTAGCAGCGGCAGTATAGGTGGGTGACAGGGTTGTTTGATTGGTGAGTGATCCGTTGCCGTTGTGTGTCCAGAGGAGGCTGGAATAGTTGGTTGCGGTGGCATCGTTGACCGTATAGACATCGTCGGAGCAGATGTTGGCATCCGATCCTGCATTGGCGGTCGGTGCTTCGACACGGGTTATGGTGATCTCATCGAAGGTGGGCGGGCAGGTCCCGTTGGATATGGTCCAGCGAAAGGTATTGTCGCCGGGCAGTAATCCGGTAACACCAGTATTCCTGTTGGTCCGGTCGGTTATTGTAGGAAAGGGCCCGGTAAAACCTGTTCCGACAAAAACATTATCGAAATAATGGCGTTGTGCGTCATTGTCGTTATCGATCCGGATTACGATTTGAATATCTGATGTAACGGTAAGTCCGGTAGCTGTCGCTTTATAAAAACCACCAGGAATGTCATTGTTTCTTTCATAAATTGCTGTTTCGGGACCGCCATCAATTATATAACGGACTCTGATATAATCATCAGCTCCCTGGTTCCCTGTTTCCCAAACATCAACAGATACTCCAATGTCTGTTCCTATTACTGGAATTACTTCAGATCTCCATACAATCTGACCATCGACATCATTTGCTTCAAACATTTTTGATTCTGTAGGACCTGCCAGGGTTGGGATTCGTACGGCAGCCCAATCGGTATTCCAGGGTGAACCATCGGTCAGGGTCCATGATGTCGCGCCGGGATCATCATTGGTGCCCTCCGCCAGGTCATCGAACGTCTCGTACCAGACCAGGTTGGATGTTACGGTCCAGTCGCCCGTTCCCACGGCAGGGTTATTCCCTCCCAGGGGGCTATAGGTTGTAGCACAGACGATAGCATCCGGATTGGTGGAAGCTGCCGAGGGATTTTGATCGCGGGTAATGGTGATATCGGCAGATGAAAAACATCCGTTCCGTTCGATGGTCCAGCGGTAGGTGTTTGGTCCGGGATTCATTCCGTTGACGCCTGAAGTTGGGGAAAACTCATCGGTAAATGTCCCTCCCCCGGATACAACGGTCCACTGACCGATCTCACCCAGACCTCCGTTTGGTACATTCCCACCAAGGTCAGGATAGTTCGCAGCACAAACCCTATCATCCGGACCTGTGGAAGCTGTTGTGGGAGCGGGTTTGATGGTCAGCAGCATGCTGTCGGTATGTGTCCCACAACCTACAACCGAATTTGTTGTAAGGTACAACCAGACGGTGCTGGCAGCGATGTCCCCTCCGCCCGGGGTATAGACCGCATTCAGGTCTGTGGGATTGTCGAACGATCCGTCCCCTCCTTTGGTCCATGTACCGCTGGTCGCCAGGTTCAGCACCGATCCTGCCATGGTTGCTGTCTCCCCTTCACAGATCTCCTGGTCCGGCCCGGCTTCGGCAATCGGCCCGGGAACGATTTTGATGTAAGCATAGGTCTCGATGGGCGGTTCACCCAGAAAGATGTTGTTGCAGGGACCCCAGTTATGCATGGTGATCTCGAAGATCTGCCCGATCGCATCGCTCCCCAGGTCGGCAATGTGGCTCATCGCAAGGGTGATGGCATCGGGGAAGGGGACGTCTGCCGAATCGTAATAGTGGAGGGTCGGGCCGGTATAGGGAAACACCTGTGGTGCCCCGTCGATCCAGACATCGGATATCCTGGGCGATACGGCATCGTGGTTGGTTCCGTAGACAAACCGGACCCACCGTTCGGCGATGTTGGGGAAGTCGGGCTCGATCGCCTTGCGGCAGTTGAAGAGGGTGGCATCGGCAATGAACTCGTTGAAATCCTGTCCCAGGCAGACCCGGATCGTATCCACATCGGTCTGATACACCCCGGAATTGAGGTCATCGGTATTATAACTCAGATAATTTGTTTCTATTTGAAGACCACCTCCTGAGCAATATCCCACACCTCCAATTCCAGGACGTGATACAGCTGCAAATAAACATACGTTCTGATCATCTGGGTAGGTATGTACAAATGTCCAATTAAATATTCCTGTTCCGGGAGCAGTCTCTGCTCCATATCTTTCATTGGATGTCCCATCTCCCCAATAAACTCTTATTGTAATATTATTTGGATTATAATTAATGCTATTAACATATTCAGTTTTTACATTATATGTTAATTCGTGAGTAACTGTTATAGGAGCACAGGTTCCATCCGTTGCAGCATTCAGACCAATATCAAGCTTAAAGGAAAGACAGGATATTTTTAAATTATTAATGGCAACTGTGGGTCCAAACGCAGCCAGGTTCCCGGTTACCCCGGTAATGTTGGGTGGCGGGCCCAGGTATTCAACCGTGATCCCTGCTTTGGCTTCGGAATAGGTAATGGGAGCAGGCAGTTTCAGACGGATAATGTTTAAGGGATCCAGCGGAAACCGGGCTTGCGTGGCAACGGAGGGATAGGCTACCCCGCCATGGTATACGATCCAGTCCGGATCGGCTGCCGGGAAGGATGCCGTATAGGTCACGTCTTCGCTCAGGTAGACGATCAGGATCGACTGATCCACTTCATTATATCGGATTGAGTCTACAACCGGCGCCGCAAAGCCTTTGGCACAAATTAGTAACAGAAACAGGAATGCAAAAAATAACTTGAAGGATTTCATATGGTAATTTCTTGATTTGTCTGAGGAATTAGCCTTTTTCATCGGGATTGGTTTTGAGAACGGATATACCCTGTTTTAAAAACTAATTATATGACCGGAATGTTAAGGAAATGGTTGCACGGATTTTACGCAACCTGATTGATTTAGAAGATAATTTAGAAGTACGGTAGAGGGTTTTACCGATAGGATTTATTCTGGTGATTAGGGATTAGTAAATAGGGACTAGATTTCGTTTATATAAATTATTATCTGTCAAGTAATTAGCTCTTGTTTTTCCGGTGAGTGATCAATCCGGATAACATTTTGCCAATTTCGTCCAGTTTTTCAATAATTTCCTTGAATTCTTTTGAATTGATAAATCCGAGATCTTTTGCAATACGTAATTGTGTATCTAATTCTGCTACTGAGCCTAATGCAATGTATAAAAAATGAATATATTCTTTATTCGATTCCCGGGCAGAACCTTCGGCTATATTTGAGGGGATAGAGATTGCAGATTTTTTAATTTGAGAGGTTATGGTATAAATCTCCTCTTTTGGAAAACTAGCAGTAAGTTTATAAATATCAACGACTAATTCTTTACTGAACTGCCAGACCTTCAAATCCTTATGTGTCTGCAATGTCATAATTACACACCTAATTCCCTAACCTAATCCCTATTTCCTAATACCTACCTCCTATTCCCTAATCCCTTTTCCTTAATCTCTCACCTTTACCAAAACCCTCTTCCCCACATTCTTCACGTTCTGCCAAACCAACTCCTTCACCCACGGCCACAGCCGGTCCGTCCATTTCTGCGAATGTCTATTTTTTAGAATCCTAAATTGAAACCGAAGCTGAAAGTGGAAGTTTTACCATGGAACATTTCGGGAGTGAACTTTGAAAGATAGTAACTTGCAGGATACCCATCTACATCATAACCCTGAATGTTTCTGAAGGTATAAGCGGCAAACATGTAAGAATTGGCAGTGAACTCGTAAAAGGCTTCTAAAGCAATTGTTTCGTTATCCCAAGTCTTGTCCTTAAGTATGGGAAGTTCATCAAGTGGACTGTTTTCTATTGAAAATTCATATTCATTGCCGTGCATGGCATATTGATAGGAAGCAATCAGTTTTAATCCTCTTAATGGTTTGATTTCCAGTTGTACAAAATAATCACGGCTGTTGCCCCTCAAATAATGTCCAATATTATATTGATTTGTAGCATAAGTAGTTATTGGCAACCTATGTTCAAAAGTCAATGGTAGTGACTTTGTCATTTCATAGGTTACTGAAATATTTCGCACCGGCCAGTTTGATAACTTACCTCCAACTTTCCAGCTGTAGACGTTGTGTCGATTAGAATCACCAACTCTTTCAATAGAGAATTCGTCAATGAAAACCGAGCCATAAAGGTGTAAGTGTTTGATAAAGCGGATGCTTATGTTGCCAAACATTTGGGAATTCTGATTCTCGATATTGGCATTAATTGTATGGTCAATGGACTTAAAAAACATAAAGGGAACTAGATAAGCTGGCTGTAATTCTATGTCGCCATAAATAATTGAATTTCCAAAGGATAAGTTAATTCCTTCTGCTGGTATTACAGTAAACATATTTGCAGCCATGTATTTTGGTTTGTAAACCGTTCGGTAGAAACCCGATGACGGCATGTAGGAGAGGCTACTGTCTATCACCTCCGATACCAGCCACCCGTGAAAATAATTGAAATCAAACCATTTGGCAGGTTTCAAATGCAGCTTGATCATCCCATATGAAGGATACCTACCGCTATTGATTATGCTCCCATTGTAGTTGTCACCCCAAAGGAGGTGGTCTTTGACCACAGCTAACTCTCCCCACTTCCAGCTGAAGGTGATCCCACCGCGCATTTCGCTGTAGTCACCACCGCCTAAGCTATTTCCTTTGTAAACACCACCTTCCCGTTGTGTAAAACATTCAGGATTAGAAAGAATTTTCGACATCCTGTTATCCCGTAGACTGGCATAAAATCCAATATGTTTTCCTATTTGACCGTATATTTTTCCCCCTCCCCACGTGTGCCTAAAATCAACGTTATCGTTGGTAAGGTATTCAATCCCCCAGATGGGTCGCAAACCAAAAATAAAAACGGAATCTTTGTAAAAAATACCCAGCGGATTTAATGCGGTAGATAATTTATTCCTTTTCTTAAATAGATCCAGCCGAGAATTATTTTGGTAAGGATTATTTTTCGAATCTTCAGACAAAATATAATCCCGGATATGAAATTCCAGTTCTTTCCGTTGGCGAGTGTTAAGTGAATCTTTTAGGGATTGAATTGATTTTAATTTTTCTAATATAAGGTTGCGTGTGTAGGGTTTGACCGTGGTATTTAATTCTATGATTTTCTCATTGGCCATTTCATCAAGAAAACCGTATATGCCAGAATTGGAAATGTGTTCATATACAGGTTGAGCATGTGCTTTTCTACTAAATGAAAAAAGAAAAATTAAGATTAGAATTATTTTTATACCTGTCATTTATTGTTAGACCATTTAATAATTGATGCTCCATAAGTCCACCCACTTCCAACCGCAGCAAATAAGATGTTGCTACCATTTCTTATTTTTCCTGATTTATTAACTTCATCCAGCAAAATAGGAATAGTACCTCCTGAAGTATTCGCATATTTATCCATGTTCGTCATTACTTTTTCGAAAGGTAATCCAATTATTTTAGCTGTTTCTTTTAATATTCCAATACTTGGTTGATGAGGAATTAACATATCAATATCATCTATTGATAAACCAGTATCACCAAGAACCTGAAAAATAGCTTTCGGTAAAACATTTACTCCAGTGTTGTATACTTCTTTGCCATTCATCTGGTAAAAATGTAACCGTTCTTTAATTGTGTGCTCCGATGCTGGTAATTCTGATCCACCTGCCGGAACTGTAAAATGCCATTTACCACGTCCGTCTGTATATAACCTGAAGGCAAGAAAACCCTCATTATTATTGGCAGTAGAAAGAACTGCCGCACCAGCCCCGTCACCAAAAAAAACACAATCTCTTCTGGTCCAATCTGTAATTTTTGAAAAGGCATCTGCACCGATAACCATTACATTATCATAAACTCCACTAGCAATAAATTGAGCAGCAACCGACATTCCGTATAAAAATCCCGAACATACAGCAGCAAGATCAAAGGCAACTGCATTATATGTTTTTAATTTATCCTGGGTAATTGCAGCTGTAGATGGAGCAAGCCTGTCTGGTGTTGATGTTGCCAATATTATCAGGTCAATATCTTCTTTATTAATCCCGGAGTCTTTAATGGCTTTTTCACCTGCTTCTTTGGCTAATTCACTTGTTGCTTCATTATCTTCTGCGATATGTCTTTCCTTGATCCCCAGGTTTTTTTGAATCCACTCATCATCTGTATCAACAATGGTTTCAAGATACTTATTTGTGTAGATCTTTGAGGGGACGTAGGAACCTGTACCTATAATTTTAACTTTCCTGACCAACTGTTTCATAAAGTATTCTTTCTTTATAATATTCTCTTAACGGAATGACTGTATATTTTTTATCAGCAATATATTTTAGTTGTTCTTCAAATAATTTTATAGCCGGATTACCTAAATTTCTCAATTTTAAGCGATACCTTACCAAATCTCCAAGAATATATCCTAAATAGGATTTAGCCCGTCTTGTAATGTGATCTATTTCAATCTTTTCAGTTATCAATTCATTTGGATGGATAGTAAAATTAACAGGATTATTTAGAAGGTTGTTTTCAAGGTTCAGGAAAAAACGTAAAAATTTGGTAATGGAAGGGGATATTCGCATTATAACACCAGAGTAAGGAATAGCCAGAGAGGAAAACGGAAACTCCACAATAGAACTTTCACCCTTTTTAGCTAAATTTCTTTTGGATGCAAAATAGGGTTTACGAGGAGCAAATAACCATTTTATTTTATCTTTTACACCAAAGGATAGAAAGAAGTCTATTCGTTGTGATGAAATGGAACTGTCAATTAAAAAACCGGCTTCTTCCAGAGCTGAAGGAGTATTTTTATTGACACGCATAGCCGGAGCCCGGAAAGAAATTACCTGCTCACCACTTATGTCTTCTAAAATTTTTTTTGCTTTTTTCAGATGTACCACTTGTTCTTCATAAGGTAAAACATCAAATGCTTTATCTGGTTCGTGATACATTCCATGGCAGCCGACCTCGTGTTTATAAGGAAGGATCATTTTTACTATTTCCGGGAATTTCCGAGCGATATATCCCGTAAAAAAGAATGTGGTGCGAAAATTGTACTTTTCATAGAATTCCAATAAAACAGGCATGCCTTCCATTAATACTTTTAAACCTGTTTTATCTGATAAACGATGGTTCCATAAGGAGGTTGTTTCAACGTCATTAGTAATAAAACAATACCGTACAGAATTAATTAATTCGATCTTTTCCAAAAATAATTCTTTTCCCTTTTCTTCTGATTAATTGAGCCAAGTACCATCCCAGCCAGTCTTTAAAATTATCCTTCCATTGTTCCAAATGGATTAATAAGTAAATATGAGGATAGTATCCTGCTTCAATCATTTGAATTAAATGTTTTGAACTTTTTATATCTACTTCTTTGTTGATTCTTAATTGAACACGGTCTAGCCGTTTGTGTTTTTTCCCCCAGCTTCTACCTGTATCTGATAAATACAAAATCTCTGAAAAGTCAATTGAATCATAGGCATCACCGAGCAAGTTAAAATCAGTGAAGTTTTGATTCCTGCAAATACTAAAATTGCTCCAGTTAGAGTATAGTTCTTTTCTTTTAAATAAAAAAACAGGAAGGTTTTTAATTATCGCCCCCAGTCCATAGGCATTAAAATCAGGATTGAAAGAGCCTCCATGAGGACAAATGGTTTGCGTATTCCAATTCGACTGGAATTCTCTTAGCTCTTCTTGAAACAATTCCAATGCCAACTTAGAATCTCCTTGAGCTTTTGTATTGACTTCATAGTGATAACCTATTTCATGGCCAAGAGTATAAATCTTAGAAATAATGTCTTTCTTAAATATTTTGTCTATATACCTGAAATAATAACTTGTAAAGATGTTCATTTCAGCTTCCATTTCAGCAAATTCTAATTGAATAAATGGATCCAAATCGACATCATGCCGTATCAAAACGTATCTTTCAGGTAACTTATCCGAAGCAATAAAGTCTTTTATCAAGAGAAAAGAATACCCATTGTTTTTCAAGGCAACGAGAATTTCTTTATACATGTTTGCTGTAAAATCCATGTAACTTACTTAAAACCAATTGGTGTCTCGTTTTCCATTTTGAATTCTTTGATCACCTTTGCAGGGATACCTCCAACGAGAGTGTTGGCTGGAACATCTTTCGTTACAACTGATCCTGAAGCTACAATTGCACCTTCACCAATCGTTACACCGGGAAGGATAGTTACATTAATAGCCACCCATGCATTTTTTTTAATTACTACTGGTGCGACAAAAGCTTCAGACAGATGCTTATGGTATTCAAGTGGTTTATTATGTGTTAAAATAAAATTTGAACCAGCAACCGATACACCATCTTCTATAATAACGAAATTCGGATACACATCATCAATGGTTACCATGGGGCCTATATGGACATTTTTCCCTATTTTAACCCCTCTCATTCTATGTAATCTGACCCGAATACCACTATAAGGGATAATCCTTGAGATTACCTGTAGAAAATGATCCATTGATCGCCTGTATAAGAATCTTGTTCTGGCAAGAAAACCTGAGTAGCCGTGCTCTTTTGCAGTTAGTTTTAGCGCTTCAAGAAAAGGCCTTTCAACATGGTATGGCAGAAGCTGTTTCTTAATTTCCAAATAGTCTTTCATTTAAAAAGCATATAGACACTAAAATAAACCTGCATTTATATCAATGGAAGAACCATTAATATAATCTGTTTCTATAATGAAATTTACGGCGCGAAAAATAATTTCAGGATCTCCTAGTTTTTGTGAAGGTATGGTTTTTATTATATTGGATAACATTTCTTCGGGCACTTCAGTAATCATACCAATATTGAAATAACCAAGATTAAGGTTATTGATGGTAATTCCTTTCTTAGCATTCTCGGCAGCAATACTTCGAGTCATACCCCACAATGCTGCTTTTGATGCAGCATAAGCACTGGTACCGAAGATTGCTTTTTGGGCAACAACTGAAGAGAAGTTAATAATCCTTCCGTATTCCTGTTCTCTCATAATGGGTAAAACTGCATGAATCACGTTAAATGTGCCTATAAGGTTGACATCTATTACCCGTGACCATTTTTCAATATCGGCTTTATGAGCAAAAGAATTATAATTATTACCTGCACAATTGATAAGAGTTAATTTTGTGATTTTACTTCTAATTGTTTCAATCCATTCTGAAACAGATGAATAATCAGCTATATCAATTTTTGAAAAAAATCTCATTTTATCTTTTCCCGGGTTAGTTGTATTATAAGTTCCCAGTACTGTTTCATTAGATTCATGGAATTTTTCAAATAAGTATTTGCCAATTCCTCTGGATGCTCCAGTAATAAGTATCATTTTTCTAATTTTAAAATATGTTAATAAATATAACTACCTGATGAAAATGAGGAAGGTATTGAACAAGTCAAAAGTAAAAACTTTCATCCAACTACAATTTTATTGAAATAGATTTATTAATAGTTATGGAAAAATGAATAATACATCATTTTTTCAATAAGAATATTAACAATGCGTACTACATATATCGGAGCTATTTTGATGAAATTTGGGCGGATGCCAACCACACTAATAATTTTCTTCATCTATCTGAATCGAAGCTGATAATCAGGATTATACTTCATTATTTTAAAGCTCCGTGGCCAGTTTTCAATAAACCAAATTAGAAAAGCCGAAACATCTATATTATCTTTCAGCATTCGAATACGTTTTTGCTGCCATTCTTTTAGTACAGTTTCATTCATAAGGATTTCAACTCCCTTTCTTATTGCCCGAGCTTGATCCTCTAAAGACGCTGAAAAGTTAAAACATAAGCCATACTTTTTTTCTTGATCTTTTGTATAGAAACGGCCTGTACTATCAATATAAATTCCAGGTATACCAAGCATTGCTGCTTCAGATACCATGGTTGCACTTTCACCAAATACAAGAGATGCCCCTGCAAGAGCATCATGCATGTCAAAAGGGGATAAAGGGAATTTGTATTTTTGAAGTTCTTTTGGTAGAGGTGTTTCTGATGTAATGTAAATCTTAGCTAATTGTTCAAATGCATTAACAGCTCTAATTTTGTTTAAAATACTCATACCGTGATACCCAATGTCATGTGAAGCACTCCATGCTACAAAACGCATAATTACGTACTTTTCATTTTTACTCAAACCGAGTTTTTTTAAAATCGTTTTAGAAGGCTTAAAAATATTGGGTTGTAAATAAAGTAATTCTTGATACCCTTTATACCTAATTTCCTTTTTGCCAAGAGATGGATGAAAATAATCACCTGTTAGTACACATGATGTAAAAGGAAGGTATAAATTAACCTGTTCTTTATTAAAAGTGTCTTCCAATGAAATGTGAGGTTTTCTAAAACACCATGCAACAAATGCTGAGTATATTGAAGCATTCAAATAAATATTGGGTTCAAATTTTAATGAAATTATAAATATCCGTAATGTAAAGTAAAATAGACCAAACAATTTCCCTAAAATAGAATAGTAATTCCTGCCAAAACTTATGAAATCAAATCCATAATGGATTAATAAATCTTTAGTTATTTCTTTATTGCGACATGTGAATAACACAGTGTTACCATTATTGATTACTTGTCTTGCTAAATTCTTAAAATAATGAACATGAGCCGGATGACCAATATCAATTAAATACCTCATTATTTTGTCATCTTCCATAATTTAAGTCCAAACTTTGATACTGTATATAAAGCTGGCTTGTGTATCTTTTCAAATCTCCCCAGATTTATTGGTTCTCCTCCATATTGCATTTTAAAATCTCTTACACCATACTTCTTATCCGGTTTCCCTGCTCCCATCCAATCGAAATTATATATATTATTGTGTACTGCCCATTTAAACACTTCCCAAAATAATAAATCCATTGGTTTCATTTTAAGCAATTCTGGATTATCAGTCGATCCCAAATAATAGCCATACATAGTATTTCTATAGATTAATGCAAATAAAGCTACAATGCAATCATTGTTCTTTGATATAACAAAAATCTTGTAGATAGAGGGCTTCAGAATGGTGATTATTTGTTTGAAATGATACTTGATTGGGAATGGCAAACCTATTCTTTTGTAGCTAACCGATAAAAGATTATAAAATTCATCAAGATATTTCCCATTATGACCAATTCTGAAATCTAAACATCCAGAGTATGCCTTTTTTATACCTTTTTTCCTTGATTTCGAGCAACCTGACCACAGCTTATCTGCCCCTATACTCAGGTCAAGAATTATATTTAAATGATCTATAAATGTGAACCCATTTATTTCAAACTCTAATTTGTTATCTTCTTGTGAGAATATATTTCTAACTTGAGTATAAATGACCTTTCCAGAAATTATTTTATTATATTCATTTAATAACAACGTTACTATCCCTACCTCGTTTTTATCTACTAGGGGACCCCCAAAAATAATTGACCGTGCTGTTAGTTTCCCCAATAAACCAGAATATTCTTTTTGTATTACAGCCAAAAGAACTCCTATTATATTTTCATTTCTAAGAGCTGCTAAAAAAACACAGTCGTAGTTTTTAGTGTTTTTGTATACATCAAACATCTCAGGGGTTTGAAATATATTCCCGTTTGGGTGTTGGTATACAAAATCATACCATATTTTTCTGTCAATTTTTTCTGGGTCTTGAATAATCTGCATTAATTGCAACTTGTTTATAAAGATTTAATATTTTATGAGCAATATTGTCTGAATCTAATCCTAACTCAATGATCCGTTTTCTTCCTTCAGTTCTTTTACCAAAATCCAAAGCCATTTTAATTTTCTCTGCAAAATCCTCAGGATTAAATGAAGATATAAAACAACCTTCTGTATTTCCCATTACCCAGCGTACATCTCCAACATCCGTACTTACTATAGGCCTACCACATGCCATTGCTTCCTTGATAGTATTTGGACTACCTTCCCATTTGCTTGAAAGTAGAACAACATCCGAAGCATTTAGATATAAATGTACTAAAGAATGAGGAATATTTTTTAATATAAGTAACTCTAAATTGTTAGTGCTAATCCTTTCTACTGCACTTTTTGCAAGATAAAAATCCTTTTCATGCCGATCCGGATCAGCTGCGAAAAGCAAATATTGCTTTTCAGGTTTTAATCCTAGAGTTTTCCTTGCTTTCTTAATATTAATTGGGAAAAACTGCTTCATGTAAACGCCATTAGGAATAATCCAAACATTATTTCTTCCAATGATATCTGCCATTTCTAAAGACTTAACGATAGTAGCCATCCAAATCCTTTTTGCAAAAAGTCTAATTATATAACTTTGCCAACACCATGACATAACATCACTACCCATTAAAGAAGCAACTAATGTCTTTGCTCCTGCAAACGCACTTACCATTGCAGAGAGGCCGTAATGTGCATGAATTAAATCATAATGATTGTTTTTTAGAAATTTTCTAAGTAGAAAAATATTATTTAAATACCCTTTAAACCCTTTTCCTTTAATAAAATAATTTTCAATGGTAACGTCATTCCTAATTAATGACTCAGCCTGAGATTTAATAATTGGTGAAACTTGTGAATAAGAGTTGCCGCTGCTTACAAAAAGTATTTTCAAATCTGATTTTTCAAAATAAATTCTAATCGGAGACTATAGCATTTATTCCGGGCAAAATCTCCCTCTTCAAATATCCACTTATTATTCAAGTATCTATATCTTCCGGGGACACCATCCACTAGCATCTGATAAGCATCACTTTGTCCAAATATACATTGCATCTCATTAATTAAGTAACCTCTATCTGACTCAAAAATATCCACCGCCTGGCTAAAGAATTTATATTTATCGGTAATACTCTTTACAAAATCTAAAATTCCCAAAAGAGGATTATCATATTGTTTTAAAAGAGTTCCGCTGGCCTTACTCCCAGACTTAAGCTTTTTATGAGCAAAAAATGAATCTCCAATTCTCACCACCCTCCACTCAAATTCATGAGGTATATATTCCTGGAAAATCACAAAACCTTTTTGCACATTTGATGACCTGGTCTGATAAATATTATATTTCTTTGAAATATCTGATGGATGCAGAACATAATGCAATCCTCTTTGCAGGATTCCTCCTTTTTTGAAATTAGGTCCTGTTCGCTGAGGCGTACCCTTTCCGGAAAAAGTAGCCTTAATGTATTTAAGTGCTTCAGTTCTATTCCTGATAATTTTCACACCGCTACCCGATGCCCCTATGTTAGTTTTTGCAACAACAGGATAAAAAATATTACTTATGAAATGTATCGCTTCCGTTTTTTCATAAAACACCCATGTTTCAGGATGTAGAATAGCATTTGCCTTCAACCAGTAAGATAAAAAGCGTTTATTCTCATAAATAAAAATCTCCAATGGAGATGGAAATATTGTATACCCCAAAATAACCGCAAGTATAAAAACCCGTTCATCATAAAGCTGCTTATATGGTGCAGTCACTCCTCCAGGCTTGGCAAGCAATACATCGAATGTTTGTTTCTGTATCTCTTCAAGCCAATTGTTGAAAGTCAAATTCACAACCCTGTAGCAAACACTATTAGCAAATTCTTCACAAGCATCTATCCATGCCAAATGATCATGAGGATCTTCATTGGCAAGGATTACAAAATTAGATTTTCCGGTAATGCTCATAAATCATGGATATATTTATTGGATTGGTTACCAGATGCCAATACTCTTCCGTTTTAACATCCTTAAGTACAGCAAGTTGATGTTCAATAAATTGTTTTGAAAAGATTTTATTTATTATTGGTGAAAAATTATTGATCTCTTGTATACAAAAATCGTTTAACCAGCAACCCATTGGGAAGTTAGAAGGATAATTCTTGAGGTCTTTTTTAAAAAAATATTTAACGCGTTTAAAAAAATATTGTGGTTTATGTCTCAGTAACTCATCTGCTGTGTATTGTCCCCGTTTAGCATATGGTATATAAGATAGTTCTGGTGCTAATCTATCTGTTATACTTATAAGAAATTCTGAGTGTCTTAGTCGATGCAGAATATTACTAAATTTATTGAGATACCAATCTGGGTGATCAGCAATCAACTCTAAAAAATCGACATCCATGAAAGGATTAACCAAATATTTAATATGTCTCAAAAAAATATTCGAGTCTTGGGAATGATGTGCGCAGCCATAAAAGTAATAGGTGTAAATAAATTTTTGTTCCTTTTTATTAAATCCATTTCCTAAATTCAGAAACTCCTGTAAATAATCATAGACCTTTTTTAAATTAATCTCTGAAAGATTAATTCCTCTTTCTATAAGTAAATTTTTGATTAGAACTAATGCCTTTCGCTCATTAGTATTCCGGAGCTTATAAAATAAACCAGGTATTACAACATTATATTGAGGTTCTTTTATATATTCACCACCCATAAGTCCTGTATATATCATTTCAGTGCCAGGGTAATATTTCTTTTCTTGGTCTAAAGCATCATTTCTGTGTGCGCGATGAATATTAATAAGAGAATTCCCATATCTTACTAATTGTTTTGCATGACATTTGAACCAGGAGGATGTTGGATTTGAAACATAATAATTAGAATATTTTAAATTAAGCCTATCTCTTATTAAAACTGCGACATGGACATCATATGAACATGGATTCCCATATGTAAATCCATGTAAATTATCCTTAAAAGGGAGTAATGCTGCCAATACCATTCTGCTATCATTACCGCCTGTAATTGTCACTGCAATTTCTTTTGGCTTGTAATATTTAATATAACTATGCACTAAATTTGCCCATGCAATAGAATAATAATTGGATTTTCTTTTTATTGGATTTCTTTTTTCTAATAGAAATCCGGGCTTCCAATAATAAATAGAATTTATTTCCCCTTCCTTAAAAGTTAACATCTGCCCGGGCATTGAAGCTGTAACACTTCTAAATGATGTCAATCCATTTATGAAATGCGATGTTAAAGAAAAAACAGCAATCCTGTCAAAATCTATTGACAATGGAAATTGTTTTGAAATCATTTCCATGGAATTGCTAATAAAAAAGGTATTGCTGTTTTGATATATAAACCACTTTTTAATCCCTTGTCTATCATTAAAAACTTTAAAACTATCCTCTTCAAAAATGATAATAATAAAAATGCCTTTTATGTCTTTTATGAAATTATCCTTGTTTTGATTATATAAAGTTCTAATTAAGTCCTCTTGATTTAGATTGCAGTATTTTTCAAATATCTTTTGTCTGGGTAAAACATAACCATCAATATAAAAAGCTGGATAATTTTTGTTATTTTGATCTGTTTTAAAATTAGTTTTTAATCTTGTGTTCCGATTATTATTTGTTATATACCAATCCATTAATTCTTATTCTTGGAATTCATAATTTAATTCGTTACTTAAAAAGAATCTTTATATATACCAATCTATTTAAATTGCATTCATCAAAATTTAGTTAAGGCCTCCTTTTAAACCTACATTATAATGGTTATCATGCATATAATTGAATCAATCATTACTGATTTATTTGATAAATGATAATGCTAATGCAAATTATTGCTCTATCTTTTCTTCTCTATTGTTTACAAAATCAGGCTTTTCTGCTCCATTCACTATTAATTAAATATTCACCTGGATTGTGATCAAGAAAGGATAAAGCTTTCTTTACTCTTTCAAAATTTAAATCCTGTGAATTATGACACATTAAAATCCCTACCATTTTTACTTATAAGAATTCATTAAAAAATCAGAAATAAACTTTCCCTGTGATAAGTGACAAAAGTATTTTAATGCTGTTTTTCTTCCTTCGATTCCAACTTTAAAAGCAAATTCTTTATCACTTAAAGCCCTTTTCATTACCATAGCAAAATCTTCAACACTGTCTGGTTTTGCGATAAATGCGTTCCTTCCATCTTCTAAATAAGATGTTAATTCTCCAACATCTGTTACTACTACTGGAACTCCCGTTGCAAGGTATTCTCCAAGTTTTGTTGGAAATCCACCTTTAGCCTGGATGTTATCAGGTCGTGCAAGAACAAGTATTCTTGAATTATACAATTCATCAGGAATTTTTTCAGGATGTACATACCCTGTTTGAATTACACGATCATTAATTTTAAGATCACTGATCAATTGATTTAATGAATTCATATATTCCTCATTGTTATTAAACCCGATTAGTTTTAAATGAATATCCTTAAACTCATCTTTTATTATACTAAAAGCTTTGATAAGTATTATTACGCCATCTTTTGATTGTGAAAGATCACCGCAATAAGTTATATAATTACTATTTAATTCTTTCATTGCATTTGGAAACCTTTCAAAATCAACATTTACAGGCAGATGCAATACTTTAGCACCCTTTTTTATGTAAGGTTGGTAGAATTCAATTAAGTTTCTCGATATTATAAATAATACATCGAACCACCTATAATTAGTTTTTAACTTATACTTTTTAATATAATCATTGAAGTTATCAGGTTTTAATACTGGTAATGGATACTCAACTAAGTCTCTACCAAATTTTGCATTACATATTTTAGCCAAAAGATAAAATATAAATAAATAACTATTCTTCTCATTATTAATAAATATATAATCAATTGGTCTTTTCTTAACGCTGGTGAAGATATGTAACCAGGATTTCACCACGCCAGTAATAATCCCCTGTAATTGTTGAACTCTCGACTTTATCGGGGAGTATTTATAGGAATGATTAAAAATTTTAACAGTATTATATACTTGTTTTTCAAAATGATTCTGTTCTATGTTCAACTTTGCAGGAGCATACTGATGTACTTCAACATCATGACCTTGCTCAATTAATCCTTTGCAAATACACAATAATCTGTTTTGCGGAGCCCCTCCTAAGGGAAAATCATATGCTTTTAAGAAAACTATTCTCAATAATTACTATCCTTTAAATATTAATCCCCCACCACTTATTAATTAACTTGGTATTCCCTAAAATCAGTTTAAAACTCTCCATGAAGTGTCAACAATTTGATAATCAATAGGAATATAGTGTTTTGTGTTCCATGTTAATCTTTTGTAATAGTAGCTGATATAGCATTCAGGACTACAGGAGGCTCGAATCCTGTAAGTATTATATAACCTGTACTGAGCCTCGGGGCGTTCCACGGATTGGCGAAGTCTTATTGCCGGGAAAATTCATAATTGCTGATTCTTTTAATTACTTCTGTAAGCAGGAATTTACAATGCAGGAAAAATGGCAAATAAGAATGTCACTTCCCCCTATTCAAACGTACAAAAAAATCAAAGAACAAAAACTTATCAAAAAATAGTTTTCCGGTTTTCTAACCGATAATACTTTGTTAATCCTCTATGTTAAAGTGGTAATTTATCCTTGTAAGAGGAAGATCTTGGTAATACTTATCAAAAACAAGTGCAAAGATTAGTCCATAAAAAAATATTGAATAATTTACTAATGTTACCTGGGCCCAAAAATAAATTAGAAAGGCAAAAAAAGAGCCCCAATAATTTGTTTTTTTGGCGGTTTTATAAAAATGTCTCGCTAAGCTGAACCAAAAACTAAAAAGAAAGAAGCTCCCTATTAATCCATAAGAAACCAAATGCGATAAATAACCAACGTGTATTTGTGAGCTACCTATTTCTTCAGAAGCTTCTTTTATTTCATTTGTTAAATGAACTCCTGTACCAAAAAAAGGTTTTTGGGGAAAATAAGTTGCGAATGTTTTAATTGATTTGTACCGCGTTGTTTCTTTAATAGAGCCTTCAGTAAATAACCTTTGGTTAATCCAACTTTCCATATCATATCCTAGAAATAGAATAATCTGATATATAATAAAAAAACTTATAAATACTATTAAAATATATTTAAAAGTTCTTAAGATTTTAATTTTATAAAAAATAAGATATTGTATTGTTAAAATAACAAAACCAATCATGATATAACGTCCATTTGATAGGAAAGCTGTTATTCCTATCAATATTGTATATAAAAGGTTGATTTTATTCCTTTTTAATAAAAGGGAACCTATTAATACTGCTCCGAGCGGTATATAAGATAATCCCACCTCATTTTGATCTGTAAAACCAAATATGGAAGTTCTGCGATATGTGTACAAATTTCCTTCTAATTCCCTTCCTAGATATTCCCATCCATATAAAAAAGTGTGTTCAAATACTTGGATAATAGATGCAATAGCTGCTAAAATAACTGTGATCTTTATAATTTTAAAGCTTCTATTTATGAACCTGCTAGAAAAATTTGTGTTATATATCATTACAACAGTAAACAGAATTGAATAATGCAATATGGAATAATATATGAAGGTTAACGGGTGGTAGCTAACATCAGAAATAAATAGCCAAATTAGACGGTATGTAGCATATATGGCTAATAACCAAAGAAATTTTGGAAAACGAATATTTTTTCTATTAATTATAAAAAAGAGCCCAAAAGCAAAAAAAATAAGTACGTAAAAATGCAAGATAGTTTTAGGCAACCTCAACAATACAATATATACATATGATAGTACTGGTGAAAATAATAATATATATAAAAGAAAGTATATTGTTTTTCTCATTTAATTTTAAGCCTCTTGTTCATTTTAGTCTACCCTTTCAAGGTAAATTTTCATTTGGCACAGAACACCTATTTTGTTATAAAAATTTTTATTCAAAAAATTGTTATTTATAATTTTTCACTATCGTCCGACTAAAATTTATTTTCGATAATAGATCTTCTATATAGCCCATTAACCGGGCATTGTTGTTTTAATTTCAAAAGTGACCTCCCCCTGTTTTTACACCAAATATGCTTAGCTGT
>Ga0315547_1001059_pt1 | contig 23156 bp, 19 predicted proteins | sample SalMarSW160240MG_2_FD_202542 | JGI IMG/M metagenome (GOLD analysis project Ga0315547, IMG submission 202542) | Salt marsh sediment microbial communities from the Plum Island Ecosystem LTER, Massachusetts, United States - Salt Marsh Sediment SW1601-240 ...
CCAAGGCGGAGGTCTATCTGGCAAATCCGGCGGTTGCCGCCGCCAGCGCCGTAGCCGGCAGAATCGTCAGCCCGGAAGAGGCTTAATAAGAGCCGATATTCCCCTCCCGTGGGGGGATAAGGGGATTAAAAGGGGCTTTAGCCCCTTTAGAAAAAATAAACTTCCCTCTCCCCTTAGAAAGGGGAGAGGGATAAAGGGTGAGGGGTTCTAAAAATATGCTAAAAGGTACAGTCCATAAATACGGGGCTAATGTAGATACGGATGCCATTATACCGGCACGCTATCTGAATGTCTCTGACCCGGCAGAGCTGGCTAAGCACTGCATGGAGGACATAGATGAGGACTTCGTTACAAGGGTCCAGCCGGGTGATATAATGATAGCCACCACCAACTTCGGCTGCGGCTCGTCAAGGGAGCACGCTCCCATAGCTATCAAGGCGGTGGGGATTTCCTGTATAATAGCCAAAAGCTACGCCCGTATCTTCTTCCGCAACGCCATAAATATCGGCTTGCCCCTGCTGGAATGCGAACAGGCGGTGGATAAGACCGAGGCCGGCGACACCCTGGAAGTTGACCTGAATAAAGGCAGGATAAAGAACCTGACTAAAGGCACGGAGTTTGAAGCCAAAGCCTACCCCGATTTTATGGGGGAGCTTATCGCTGCCGGCGGGCTGGTTGAGTACACTAAAAAAAGACTAGAAAGCAGGAGAGTTTAGATGCAATTTGAACTGGTGGTTTTACCCGGTGATGGCGTCGGTCCCGATGTTACCACCGAAGGAGTCAAGGTGCTGGAGGCGGTAGGCAAGAGGTTTGACCACCGCTTTAAACTTCACTACGGGCTGGTGGGCGGGGTTGCCATCGATAAAGAGGGAACCGCCCTGTCCGATGATACCGTAAAGATGTGCCAGGACGCAGATGCGGTGCTGCTGGGGGCTGTAGGCGGCCCCAAGTGGGACGACCCCCTGGCTAAAGTCCACCCCGAAGACGGGCTGCTGGCACTGCGCAAGGAGTTGGGGCTTTTCGCCAACCTGCGCCCGGTCAAGGTCTCCCCGGTTCTAACTGACTCTACCAACCTTAAGCCGGATGTCATCCGGGGGGTGGACTTCGTCTTTGTCCGAGAGCTTACCGGAGGCCTCTACTTCGCCCGCCCTAAAAGGCGGTGGCAGACATCCCGGGGGAGGCGGGCTACTGACTCCATGACCTACTCCGAGCATGAGATTGAACGCATCGTCCGGGTGGGCTTTGAGCTGGCCAGGAGCCGGCGCCAGAAACTGACCTCGGTGGATAAAGCCAATGTGCTGGAGTCCTCCCGCCTGTGGCGGCAGGTGACCATGGAGGTCGCTCCCCAATACCCCGAGGTAGAGTTGGACCATATGCTGGTTGATGCCTGCTCCATGCGGCTGATTCAGAACCCGGCCTATTTCGATGTGCTGGTTACCGAGAACATGTTCGGTGATATTCTCACCGATGAAGCCTCGATGCTGGCCGGCTCTATGGGCATGCTGCCTTCAGCCAGTCTGGCCGGGGTGCCGCGGGAGGGGGTCAAGATATTCGGCATGTACGAGCCGATTCACGGCAGCGCCCCCCGCCGCGCCGGGCTGGATATGGCTAACCCCATTGCCATTATCTCAAGCGTTGCCATGATGCTCCGCTACTCCTTCGGTCTGGCTGAAGCGGCTAAGACCGTTGAGGCGGCGATTGACAAGGTATTAAATGAGGACTACCGAACCTATGATATAATGGACGAAGGTAAGACCAAGGTGGGGACAAGGCAGATGGGGGACTTAATCACTGAGAAGGTGGAAGGCTAGAGAAATTGGCTGAAGTGCAACTTTACGATACTACGCTGCGGGACGGCACGCAGAAAGAGGGCGTTTCTTTCTCCGTGGTCGATAAGCTGAATATTGCCCAGAAACTGGATGAGCTGGGTATCCACTTCATCGAAGGAGGCTACCCCGGCTCCAACCCCAAGGATGACGAGTTTTTCCAGAAGGCAAAGAAGCTAAACTTTGCCAACTCGGCGCTGGTTGCCTTTGGTAACACCCGGCGGGCTAAAGTCAAAGTTGAGGCTGACGCCAACCTCCAGGCCCTGATTAACTCCGGGGCGAAAGTGGTTACTATCGTCGGCAAGAGTTCCGATTTGCAGGTTACCCGAGTGCTGAAAACCACCCTGGAGGAAAACCTGAGCATGATTACCGACTCGGTAGCCTATCTCAAGTCAAAAGGGCTTTCCGTTATCTTTGATGCCGAGCACTTCTTTGACGGCTTTAAGCATAACCCCGATTATAGCCTGCGCTGTTTGACCGCGGCTGCCGAAGCCGGGGCTAGCTGCCTGGCGCTCTGCGATACCAACGGAGGTACGCTGCCTAACGAAATAACCGATGCCATCGGGGCGGTCAAGAAAGCGACCTCGGTACCGCTGGGCATCCACGCCCACAACGACGGCGAGTTGGCAGTAGCCAACAGCCTGGCGGCGGTAAACGCCGGGGTAACTCAGGTGCAGGGCACCATCAACGGCTACGGCGAGCGCTGCGGCAACGCTAACCTCTGTTCTATTATACCCAACCTGAAGCTCAAAATGGGCATCGACTGCATTACCGATGAGCAATTAGCCAAGCTGGCCGAGGTATCCCACTTTGTCAATGAGACGGCTAACTTGGCTCCCGATATCTCTTTGCCCTATGTCGGCACCAGCGCCTTCAGCCATAAGGGCGGGCTCCATGTTGCCGCCACCATGAGGTGGAATGAGAGCTACCAGCATATAGACCCGTCTAAAGTTGGTAACCGCCAAAAAGTGGTGGTTTCCGAGCTTTCAGGCAAGGGAAACATCTTATACAAGGCGAAGGAGCTGGGACTGGATTTGCCCCCGGAAGGCAAGGAAGCCAAAAAGCTGGTGGAGCGGGTCAAGCTGATGGAGAGCCGCGGCTTCCAGTATGATAATGCCGAAGCCTCCTTTGAGCTGCTCATACAGCGAGCCAAGCCGGGTTACCAGCCCCCCTTTGAGCTGGTTGACTTTATGGTGGTGGTGGAGAAGAGGCGGCGGGCGCCGGTGCAGGGAAACCCGGAGGAGATATTATCCGAGGCGATGGTCAAGGTTAGGGTGGGCAAAGAGGTAATGCATACCGTGGCCGAGGGTAACGGCCCGGTTAACGCCCTGGACCAGGCACTGCGCAAGTCGCTGATTAGGTTTTACCCCAGCATAGCTGAAGTGAGACTGGTCGACTATAAGGTACGCATCCTTGAGGAAACGGTGGGTACCGGCGCTCAAGTACGGGTACTTATCAAGTCCACCGATGGGGTTGATGAGTGGCACACCGTCGGCGGCTCAACCAACATCATCGAGGCCAGCTGGCTGGCTCTAGCCGACAGCCTGGAATACTGGCTGCTTAAAGCAGAAAAAAGATAATCCCTAAAGCCTAGAAGTCGGGCTAAAGTATCGCCACCAGTAAAATAAAGGAGGTGGTAAAGATGGATGAGCTCGAGGTTAAGGTAACCTGGCACTTCGCCTGGGCTTTGTACTGGAGAATGCTGCTTATGGGACTGGGAATAGCTTTCGTAGCCTGGATAATTATGCTTATAGTAGCTACGGTGATAGGCGGGTCATTTTTCTTCCCTTATTTATAGACGCTTTTAGGCTGTCTCGCCTATATTCACTTAGCTTTGGACCAGGGTTCTACACTGAGGTATTTCCAGCCGGCATCGGCCAAAATGGCCACAATATTGCCCTCAGCCATCTCAGCGGCGACCTTGACCGCTTGGTGGACGACCGATCCAGAAGACAAACCAGCAAAAATACCCTCCTTTTCCAGAAGCTGCCTTGTTGTCTCCGCCGCCTGCTGGCTGGTAACGGTGGTCTTCTCGGTAAGCAGAGAGGAATCCCAGAAAGGCGGTATTTCCTCATCCAGGCATTTTAAGCCCTGGATACTGTCACCAATGGGTGGCTCGACTCCGATTACCCTGACATGGGGGTATTTCTCCCTAAACCGACGGGCAACGCCCATTAGCGTGCCTCCGGTGCCGATGCCAGCCACCAGAACGTCAATCTTATCGTAAGGGAAATCGTTCAATATCTCAACGGCGGTAGTCTCATAGTGGGCCAGCGGGTTAGCCGGATTGGAGAACTGGTCGGGCATAAAGTACTTATCGTCTTGAGCTACCATTTCCCGGGCGGTGGCAATAGCCTTTGCCATGCCGAAAGCACCCTTGGTCAGGATAAGCTCGGCGCCAAAGATTTTGAGCACTTGCCGCCTCTCCAGACTCATGCTATCGGGCATAACGATGGTGACCTTATAGCCTTTTTTACGCCCCAGCCAGGCCAGAGCTATACCGGTATTACCGCTGGTGGCTTCCAGGATAATCTTGTCCTTGGTTAACTCTCCGCTACGCTCCGCCTCCTCTATCATGTATTTGGCCACCCGGTCTTTCATGCTGGCGCTCCCCCCCGGGTTCTGCCCCTCCAGCTTGGCCAGAATTTTCACCTTTTTAGTCGGGGTCATCTGACCCAGTTCAACCAGTGGGGTGTGTCCCAGCGCCTCGATAACATTTTTAAAATACATCTTTTTATCCTTTAACTACTCCAATAGGTTTTGTCCTTGCCACCTTAAGTGATATGCCGGCTTTGTGGGTTATGTCAACCACTTCACTTACGTCTTTGTAGGCTTCGGATGCCTCCTCAGCCAGCGAAGCCAGGCTGCCGGCTTTAACCGTGATTCCCCTCTCCGCCAGTGCTCGGGCAACATCGGCGCCGCGGAGGCTGCGCCTGGCCGCCGACCGGCTCTGCACTCTGCCAGCACCGTGGCAGGTGGAGCCGAAGGTTTCTTTCATCGCCGCCTCGGTGCCCAGCGCCACATAGGAGTAGCGCCCCATATCACCGGGAATGAGAACCGGCTGGCCGACACTCCGGTAGACATCAGGGACATCGGGGTGTCCGGCGGGAAAAGCCCGGGTCGCCCCCTTGCGGTGAACGCAGAGCCGCTCTTTTTTACCGTTAATAGTGTGTTCCTCCAGCTTGGCAATGTTATGGCAGACATCGTAAATCTGCCTCATACCCAGCTCTTCCTGGCTCTTGCCGAAAACCCGGCTGAAAGATTCTCTGGCCCAGTGCAGGATGAACTGGCGGTTAGCCCAGGCGTAGTTAGCGGCGCACGACATCGCCGCCATGTAGTCCTGCCCCTCCGGAGAATTTATCGGGGCGCAGGCAAGCTGGCGGTCAGGCAGGCTGATTCCGTATCTCTTTACCGCTTCCCCCAACGAGGCAACATAGTCGGTGCAAATCTGGTGACCAAAGCCCCGGGAGCCGGTATGTACCAGCAGCAGCACCTGCCCCACAGCCTCAATGCCCATCGCCTTAGCCGCCTTGAGGTCATATAGCTCATCCACCACCCCCACCTCTAAGAAGTGGTTACCGGAGCCCAGAGTCCCCAGTTGGGGGATACCCCGCTTTCTGGCCTTACTGCTGACCTTGTCCGGGTTAGCCCCCTTCATACTGCCGGACTCCTCGGTAACAGTAATATCCTCGGGCAAACCGTAGCCCTTTTCCACCGCCCAGCGGCTGCCCCTGACCATAACCTCTTCCAGCTCCTTTTCCTTGACCCTTATCTTGCCCTCCGAACCCAGCCCCGAAGGAATATTGACGAAAAGCCGGTTGACTAACTCGTCTATCTTGGGTCTCACCTCATCCTCGGTGAGGCTGGTCCGCACCAGCCTGACACCGCAGTTAATATCAAAGCCAACGCCGCCGGGCGATACCACCCCATCTTTTACCCTGGTGGCTGCCACCCCACCTATAGGGAAACCGTAGCCCCAGTGAATATCGGGCATTGCCAGTGAGTTGCGGACAATACCGGGAAGAAAAGCCACGTTGGCTACCTGCTGAAACGCCTGCTCCTCCCAGATATGACTGAGCATGGCCTCGCTGGCAAAGATAAGACCGGGTACCAACATGCCTGGCTTATAGCTGGTAGGTATCTCCCAGCGGTAGTCGTCTATCTTTCTTACTATTCCCTTCCAGGGTGCTGACATTTTAACCTCGCTAGATATCAAATAACACCTGAACCCTGAAGCCGTCAGTTTTATCTACTTTAAGCATATGGTAAGTAGCCCCCTTGACCCCCGTTTTCAGGCTGTGCCTCGCCCTATCCGCTTTCTCCCCGTAGCTTCTAGCCTTGAGCCGGGTATCGTCAAGCTGGATGATATCAAACCGCTTAAAGAGAATACCCTCGGTGTCAAATCGATAAACCAGCTCGTTCAACCAACCCACCAGCAGGCTCTCTTCATCACTGGCAGTTAGTTCTATATCCCGATAAAGGACCTCCTCCACATCATCAAGCTCGGTTATCAGGCTGAACAAAGCCCTGGCCGCATTGGCAAATGCCTGCTTGAGGTCAGCCCCGTAGGCGATAATGCCAACATCGGCGGTATGGTCTAAAATTTCAAAGTCCTTCCCCATAGCTATTGGTTATTAAATTATATCATCTACCCTCTTAAATACAAATCACCCCAGAAAAGGTCTCGCCCCACTTTTAGAGTGTGTTTTATTTCCCACCCTCCCACCCCCAAAGGCTACGCCTTTAAAATTCACTTTTACGGGAGATGAGAAAAGAAACGGATGAACGCTAACAACAGGCAGGAAAAGACCCCCCCCACTCTGGGGGGTGGGGTTAGGGATTCTTAAAAGGTAAAACCTTTTGGGCGGGCGGGTATGGGAAGAAAAACGCACTTTGAGGCTTTTGCCACTATCTAGTATAATATTAGTAGTAATAACAACTGGAGACCTTAAAATGAGTGATATCAAGAGCGCCCGTGAGATAGCCATGGAGAAGGTGGAAAAACTGGGCGAGGTGACAGAAGAGGAGCGCCTGAGATGGAAATACGTCCCCGAAGGGGAAAAACTGGCCGCCAGATACCTGAATAAAAACCTTAACCTGGCTACCGAATTGGGAAAGTGCGATGAGAAGGTGGTCAGTTACATCAAAGAGGGAATCAGCGAAATACTGATAAGGAATATCAACCTGCCCCAGAGCGACTCCCTAAGGAAAAACAACAAAAAGGCAATGGACGGGCTTAAAAGCTTAAAGAATGATAAAATAGGCATAGAAAACATCTTCAGCCGGATAAGAAATATATTCACCCATTATACCGAACAGGGTGAGCAGCAGAGAAAGCAGTCCTACGAGCAACTAAAGGCAGAGTTCAGCGCCAAGGTTCAGCAGGCGATGCAGCAGCAGCTGGGCACGACGGCGGGATTAAACATTGATATAGAAAGTCAGCCGCAGTTCCAGGAAGAGTGGCGCAAGCTGCTGGTCCAGCTGGATTCGCAGTATATCAACCTCCTCAACGAATACAAGCAGGAGCTATCGGCTATAGTCTAGGCAATAAAGATGGATATTGAGGACGAAAGAATTAAAGACGCCGTCAGCCGCACCGAGATATTAAGGCCGCCCAAGCGGAGCCTGGCTACCTTCGGCACAACCAATGTGTACTACTACCTGGTCACCGAGCCTGCCTACGCCGAGCTGGTGGAGGCTACCTCGGAAACGGTGGTCAGGGAAGGCAGGGTAATCGCCGAGAGACCCAGAATTGTTACCCCCTACTACCTCTCCCACCTCGAAGGTTTCAGCTCAGAGGCGAGAAAATACTTTGAAGCCCTGATTGGTACCCACGGCCCCAACGCCCCGGGGCTGTTTTACACCTACAAGAACGAGCCTAAGGAGCTCAATATAATTTCGGACAGCCTGCGGGCTGTAGTCGAAAAGATAAACAGTGACATTGATAAGCGTGGCGACCCACTGGCTTCTATTATCAAGGGTCAGGATGAGCTCTGGGATGTGTCGTTAATGAAGTTTATCTATGAAATGACCCGAAGCTCCATAGCCGATAACCTGGAGCAGATGGGCAGCAAAGGGCTTCTGGATATAGACGCCAGGGGTATCCCCGCCGACGTCAGGATAAGGATTGAGAAGCTTTTTGAATCAGCCTACAAAGGTGATATCGAGCCCAGAGAGTTGAAGGATGAGCTAGACCGCTGGGGTGTGTTTGATGATTATGAAGACAGGTTCTTCGCCCTTTTCGGAGGGGGACACCGCTAATCCTAAGCGAGGGAAGAAGCGGCCTTAGAAATCATGTATGACGAACAGGTAATTGTACGACCGCCCAGTGAAGCCAACAGCTTCCTGCTGCCGGTAACCCTCGGCTGCTCCCATAATAAGTGTACCTTCTGCGGCACCTATACCGGTATCAAATTCAGGATAAGACCCCTTGAAGATATCAAGCGGGATATTGATAAGGTGGCCGAGCACTACAGTTGGAGCATGAGGCGGGTGTTCCTGGAAAACGGGGACGCATTAATCTGCCCCCAGCGCAGACTGGTGGAAGTACTGAAATACCTGAACCAGAAATTCCCCCAGTTGCACCGCATTGGCACCTATGCCACCCCCAGGTCGGCGCTGATAAAGAGCGCTGGCGAGCTCAAAGAGTTAAACCAACTCGGGCTTAAGATTGCCTATCTGGGGGTGGAGACGGGGGACGAGGAGCTGCTCCAGAAAATCAACAAGGGAGCCAGCTACGATGAGATTGTGGAGGCGGGAAGAAAGATAAAGCAGGCCGGTATTACCCTTTCGGTTACGTTAATACTGGGGCTGGGCGGCATTGAAAGCAGTAAGCAGCACGCCCTGGGCACCGCCAGGATACTCACCGACCTTGACCCCGATTTTGCCGGCGCCCTTACCCTGATGCTTGTCCCCGGCACCCCCCTGCATAAAGAGTGGGAGGAGGGCAAATTCACCATCATCTCGCCGTTTCAGTCCCTGGAAGAGCTAAAATTGATGATAGAAAACTCCAGCTTTACCAACTGCTTCTTCACCGCCAACCACGCTTCCAACTACCTGCCGATTAAGGCACGTCTACCCCAGCAAAAGGCGGAGATGCTAAAATTGATAAACGAGGTTCTAACCAGTAAGGATATGTCCCGGCTGCGCCCCGAGTTTATCCGGGCTCTATAAAAGAAGGGCGGTTCAAGCGTGAATATTTCGGTAATCGAAGCCAGAGACCTTGCCGAGGCCTGGTTCCTCTGTCTGCGCGAGACTCTAACCGAGGGATATGAATACAAGATTGACCGCGGCAGCTATGCCGGCCAGCACCGCAAGGAGCTCGACTTCGTCATGGTTAAGGTTAAGAACCCGGGAACCAGACCGATAATACCTTCTACACCCCAGGGAGTACCGCCACCCACCTCCATGGAATATATAGACGACTATCTCCCCTACCTGATGACCGCCCACAAAAGGGAGGGCGAGCAGTATACCTACGGTCAGTACCTGGAACGGCAGATACCAAAAGTAATCGAAATGTATAAGCAGGACGGCTATAATACCAACCAGGCTTTTATGGCCGTGGGCGATGCCGATTCTATCAAACTGGCTGACCCTCCCTGCCTAAGAGCCATAGATACCCGAATCCGTAATAACCAGCTTCACTTTTACGTCTATTTCCGCTCCTGGGACCTGTGGGCTGGCTTCCCCTCAAACCTGGCTGCCATTCAGCTGCTCAAGGAATACATGGCCAGCGAGATAGGGGTTGATGACGGCGAGCTGTTTGCCACCAGCAAGGGGATGCACCTCTACGAATATTCCTGGGAGCTAGCCAGAATTACCGCCCGAATGACATAGGAGGTTAGATGAAAGATATAGTATCTCCGGAGGTATTGGCTAAATTCCCCGATTATGTTCGGGGGGTGGTTATCGCGCGGGGGGTTGATAACAGCGGCGAAAATCAACGACTGATTGAACTGCTGAGAGAGGTCGTGCAAAAAGCCACCCAGGACGAGTCCCTGCAGGATATCAAGAACCACCCCCGCATCGCTCCCTGGCGGCAGGCTTACTCCGAATTCGGCACCAACCCCAATAAATTCTACTGCTCTATTGAGTCACTGGGGAGGCGGGCGCGGCGTGGTGACCAGCTGCCCTACATCAATACCCTGGTGGCTCTGTTCAACTACTTCTCCATAAAACACATGGTGCCCAGCGGCGGCGATGACCTGGGCTCGGTTGAGGGTGACCTTCGCCTCATCCTGGCCAAGGGCGATGAGCCGTTTACCCCACTGGGCTCGGAAGCTGTTGAGCACCCCCCAGCCGGCGAAGTAATCTATTTTGATAACGCCAAGGTAATGTGCCGGCGCTGGAACTGGCGCCAGGGCGACCATACCAAGCTCAGCCCGGCCACCAGCAATGTGGCTATAAATGTGGACTGCTTGCCGCCGGTGTCAAAGGATGAGGCTAAAGCCATAACCGGGGAACTGGCGGAGCTGGTGCGGGAGTTCTGCGGGGGCGAGGTGAACTATTTTCTGCTTGACGCCGCTCAGAATGAGGTCGAGCTATAACCTGTTCCTGCCCCCAGCCCCACATTCCCTGCTTCAGAGGTAGGATTAGCCATGAGTGAAATTAACGCCGCCGCCGATATGATTGCCCAATCAAAAAAGCTGGTGGTCTTTACCGGCGCCGGCATGAGTACCGAATCCGGTATCTCCGATTTCCGCAGCCCTGGAGGAGTCTGGAGCCGGTTCGACCCCAGCGAATTTACCTTTCAGAAGTTTCTCTCCAGCGAGGAGAGCCGGGAAAAGTACTGGGAGTTTTCCACCTCATCCTGGACTGAGATGGCAGCGGCTCAACCCAACCCCGGTCACCACGCCATCGCCGCACTGGATAATATCGGCAAGCTGGACTGCGTCATCACCCAGAATATTGACGGCTTGCACCAGAGGTCCGGAATACCGGAGGAAAAGATAATCGAACTGCACGGGACCGCCCGGTGGGTCAGCTGCCTGGAGTGCGGGCAAAGGTACCCCAGGGAGCAAATCCAGGAAAGGCTTAGAGCAGGGATAAAGGTGCCGCGGTGCGATAGCTGCGGCGGAATTATGAAACCGGCTACCATTTCCTTCGGCCAGGCTATGCCGGAAAGGGAAACCCATGAAGCCGGAAACAGGGCGTCTGCCTGTGACCTGTTTCTGGTTGCCGGCTCTTCGCTGGCAGTCTATCCCGCCGCCCAGATGCCGCTAATCGCCAAAGACAGCGGCGCCAGATTGATTATTATTAACCTGACACCCACCCCCCACGACCCCTACGCTGACATCACCATCCACGACAAGACCGGCCCGGCGCTGTCCCAAATCATTGACCGGTTAAAGGCAAGCCTAAGTTGAGACTGAAACCGGTTGTTTTAATTCTTCTGTTATTCTGCTTAACTATCGGGGGCTGTGCTCCCGCCGCCGATTTTGACAGCTCACTGAAATCTATAGTCAAACCCTATCAATTCAGCATTGCTCAATGGGAACTGGCAACTATCACCGGTGAACTAAATAATCAGGTTTTCGGTAAGGAAGAAGATATTGAAGATGGAGCTGGTACAGTCGTTAACTACTTTGAACTGGTAAAGCAGATAAAAAGCCTGGAAGCTGAAATTGCCGCCGTCAACGCCGCTTATAAAGCGGGCGATTTGACCTCGCTTGAAGCCGAACTGGACAGCCTAAAACAGCAAAAAGCGGCTCTAGCCGACACAGTAGAGAAAATCATAGCCGGGCAAATAAGAGAGGTTCTGGCGGAGGAGGGTATCTATCACCCGCTGGATAATTATATCGAAATAAAGTTCGGCTTCCCACCACTTATGTTCGAACTGGAGCCGCCGCCGCACCTGCTGGTGGTCTCCCCCAGAGACAGGATAGAGAGCATGAGGGAGATTCACCTGCAACAGGAGCTGAGTTTGGATGCAATGGAGAGTATTGAAGAGCAGGTAGATAATCTGGGTGTCTCCTCACTGGTGACGGGTATCGGGGGGCTGGGGACATACCCCGCCTTCGTAGTTGACGACGCCAGCCTGCAGTTTACCGTTGACGCCGCCACCGAGGAGTGGCTACACAACTATCTGGCCTTTAAGCCACTGGGATTTAAATACCTGCTGGACTTAACCGGCATATCCCGTAACTATGATATTGCCACCATGAACGAAACCGTGGTCGGCATAGTCAGCAAGGAAATAGGCGCCATTGTCTGTCAAAAATACTACCCGGACTACGCAAACAGCCAACAGCCGCCAGCAGAGGAGCCGGAGTTTGACTTTAACCGGGAGATGAGGGAAATAAGACAGACGGTCGATACCTACCTGGCTCAGGGGGAAATCGACCAGGCCGAGGCATTCATGGAAGAAAAACGGCAGTATTTAGCCTCCATGGGCTACTACATCAGAAAGCTTAACCAGGCATATTTCGCCTTTCACGGGACCTACGGCGACAGCCCAGCCTCGATAAGCCCCATCGGCGCCGAACTAAAACAGCTCAGAGAGCAAAGCACCTCACTAAAGGCGTTTCTGGACACCGCCGCCGCTATGACCAGCCGGCAGGATTTAAGCTTAAGCGTCCAGTAACAGCGGTCAATAGGCTCTCGTTCTGGCTACTACAAAGAGGATAATCAGCACCAGGAAAACCGCACTGCCGACTACCAGCCACAGAACCGGCACGCCTCCGGAATCGGCTGAAGGCGGAGCCGGCGGCAATAATTCCGCCGGCTCAGTTGCCTCAGGTGGCTGATTAGCAGCCACGGGTGGGATAGCAGCTTGAGAAGCTTCGGTCACTACCGTAACCGCTCCCTCCACCCAGTTTGCCTCTATCTCGACGGCGGTAATATCGCTGATAACCCCGTTAGACGGACCTACCAGGCTGCTGTCACCAGCCGCGCCGATGACATGGAAGTACAGTACCGCCAGATAGCCGGAGCCCTTTGCCCCACCTAAGCCCGGCACGTTCTGAATAATCCGGTATGTCCCCGGGCTTAGCTCATTATAGAGGTCAACCGGAATTGTCATTGAGCCTATAAGCCCAGCAGTCACGTCATCCAGCTGTAATACCAAAGGGTCAAAGGTGACATCGTAGTTACAGGCGTCAAAATCAGTCACCTCGCTGATAATGATACTGGCGGTAAAGCCGCTGCCTGGGTCTACCCCGGAAGGGGTATCAACGCTCACGGTAACCCCAGATGTCGCCGCCACCGGTGGCACTACCCCCACAACTAGAAGCAGTGCCACCACAACAGCTATTAAGCTAAAAGCTCTTATTAATCTTTCCATTAATCCAGACCGGCAATTATCAGCTCTATCTTGGTGATGTCCAGAGCGTTGACATTGCCATCACTGTTGGCGTCAGCACCGGGTGTCTCGGCATCCAGACCGGCGATAATCCTTTCCACCTTGGTGATATCCAGGGCGTTGACGGCACCATCGCCATTGGCATCTCCCGGAATTACTGAGGTAACAGTCACCGTATCCCCAACCCAGGTAGCGGTTATCTCCCCAGCCTGGTTGTCGGATAGCACGCCGTTGGACAGAGTTATGGTACTGCTGTCACCCCCGGAGCCGATGACATGGAAGTGCAATACCGCCAGATAGCCGGAGCCAGTTGCCCCGGTCAAACCCGGAACATTCTGGACTACGCGGTAAACCCCCGGGCTTAGCTCGTTGTACATATCAACCGGTATTACCGTTGAGCCTATCAGCCCCGAAGCTACGTCATCCAGCCGCAGTACCGCTGCATCAAAGGTGACATCATAGTTGCAGGAGTCCAGTTCGGTAACCTGGCTGATATCGAGGCTGGCGGTGAAGTCACTATCAGGTGCCGCTGTATCCGGGGCATCAACGCTAACCGTAACCGCCCCTACCGCTACCACGGTAAAGCCGTCAGTGAGCGTTCCCGTTCCAGCTGAAGTGGTAACCGCAACATCTCTCAGCCCCAGGGTGGCAGTAGTATCGATAGAGATGCTGGCCGTTATCTCCACAGCACTGACCACGGTAAAGGAATTGACTGTTATCCCGTCACCAAAGGTTACCGCCGTGGCGCCGGTAAGATTGGTGCCGCCAATGGTGACATCAAGGGTCGCCCCCTGCTCCCCAGAATCAGGGCTGACCGAGGTTACCGTCGGTAGCTCAGGGGCAACAACCTGCAGGGTCACCGGCACGGTTACCGAAGCCTCATCGGGGTCATTGCTGGCGACGATTATCTCGGCGTTGTAGGTGCCCGCGGTAAGACCGGTGGTATCTATAGTTACCGTTATCGGGTCAGAACCACCCGCCGCCACCGTGCCCGAAATGGGGCTTTCGCTCAGCCATGAGCAATCTGTCGGCGTAGACCCCGGCATATACACGGTCATATTCTCCAGAAACTCCGGATATCCCGCTCCAGCTTTCCACTCCACTGTTTGCGTAGTGGCCAAGATATAACCAGAGCCAAACGCAGCCTCAACCCATACCGGTTCATCATTTGCAGTTGACTTGAGCACCACATCCCCACTCCCGGGAATGACATCAAACCAACCGTGTGCCGAGTAGTACCAGTTGTCGAGTTGAGCATCGGTTATTGTGTTCGGTGTATTAACTACAAGATGGGCTATGTCCACTATGGATACCAGTTCAATATTGGTATCGTAGAAGACAAAACCTCCAGGGTAGACCTTACCTGGAGAATTACTGCCGGAGTAAGCACATAAATGCATCTCCAGCACCCCACCATTACTAACATAGCTCTCAAACCATGTCTTGTTTGCCTCAAGCGCATCCCAGAAAATATCCCCTTGTACCGAGGCGGTAATCACTTTCTCATACGGACTCAGGTCAACAATACCCATCTGACTTGAAGTGTATACATCATAAGTAGTCCCGTAAGCAGTAAGTATCTCTTCTATGGCTGTGTATTCCCAAGGGTCCGAATCCTTGAACAGAGCAACCTCTGAAGGAGTCCGCTGATCATACGAAGGTGTAACCGGAACAACCCCTCTTCTTTCCTCTGAAGACTCTCCTGCGGCAACATGCTCTATAGTTTCTACCGCCTCTGGCGGTAGCGATAGTGTGGTTTCCTGGTCGCTGATATCATAGGTAAGCTCACCGGTGCCATCGTTGCCAATTGTCAGGGTGTAATCCTCGGTGGTATCAGGAGCCAGGGTTACATTAAAGCTGGTGGGAGACACCGTGATATCGGGTACGGAGGGAGTGGTGAAGAGTATGGCATAGAGGAATTCATCCCAGTGGGTATCGTTGGTGAACAAAACGTCAGTCTCATAGCTAGTAAAGTAATCGTACTCAGTCTCCGGGTAGTAAATGGACAGCCCGTGAGAGTTGCCCACCGATGCCGTGTGGCCTTCGGCAATAACGGCGTTAGTTACCGCCGCCATCACGTCACTGGCGGCATCTCTGACCGTCTGGCTGATAGTGACATCCTGATTTACCAGCTGGGCAAAGTGGTAGAGGTCAATATAGTAGTAATAGTAGTATTCCTGCGCCGAGCTTCTGGCGGTACTGATGGCCGTCCAATCGCCGGTAGCGCTGGTCATAGCTATAGCAAAGCTGTCAACAGCGGTTGCCAGCGTTTCCATATAGTCCAGGTCCACCCCCGACTGGGTTATATCCCAGCTCGAACTGTAAAAGCTTATGTAGTCATTAACTATCTGGGCAGCCAGCCCCGCCGGTGTCATCGCCGGGTTGGCGGTCAGGGCAGTGAGAGTGGCGGAATAATCCCAGCCATCACCTGGTTCGGTTTCCTCCGAGCCCACGGTTATGTCAACCAGAGGGCGGCTGGCGCTGCCCATCACCTGATAGGCTACCTCGACCATCTGCATCAGGCAGGCATCAAAGCCGACTATATCCAGCGTCTGGCCGGTGCTGGCGTTAGCCGCATTCAGGGCGCTGCGAAGTTCGGTCATAGTCAGCTCGTCGCCAGACTCGTCATCAAGGCAGATGGACTTTACCGACTCACCATCACCCTCTCTCCCCCTCCAGCCGCTACCGTGGTTCCAGAGCACCAGGGCGTAATGCTGGGCGGGATAGTTGGCTACAGACCATTCGATAAAGCTCTGCAATACCGCCGGGTCGCCCATGTTCACCTCTCCCAGGTCTTCAATCACCGGGGAGTTAATAATCAATGTGTCGGTATCCTGAGTAACGTAGAACCGCTTGGCACCGGTCCAGTTTCCATTGGTGGTGTCATCGGCATAGTCACGCTCAGCACGGTCCATCTGAACCGCAATGGCAACGTCACTGGTAGAGCCGGCGGTTTCCATCTCGTTCATATCATCTATGCCGGCACTTTCCAGGTTATTATCGGCATCCAGGTAAACCATAAACAGCCAGTCCAGCTCAAACTGGGAGGCGGTAGCATCTATCGCCGCCTGGACATCGAGCAGGCCATAGCCGTCTATATCATCGTCGGCATCCACCGAACTGGCCGTCGACTGGAGCAGGTTTCTGACATCGGCCGGATGCCCCTTTAGCTCAGGATTGGCTTCGAGAAGCAGCGCTGCAGCGCCGGCGGCAACGGGAGAAGCCATGCTTGTCCCATGCATCACGTAATAATCCGCCGGACCTGAGCCATCCAGGTTCAAGCCATCGTTATCGACGAAATAGGCACCGGCGCCGCCGGGCCAGGTATAGACATCCTGGTCACGCACCGAGATTATGGCACTGCCCGGAGCCACCAGATTCGGCTTCTGCGGCGCACCACTGTCTACCCTCGGTCCGCGGCTGCTGAAATAAGCCATGGTACCCACCGTTAGTTCGGGGTTGATAAAGTGATAGCTAAGCCCGTCATAAGCGGTCCAGTTCTTCCTGCTGGTGTAAGCGCCAACGGCTATAGCCTTTTCGGCATCGGCCGGTGAACCAAGGGTATAAAACGGGTCAGCGTCCTGAAATTCCACCGAAGCCCCGCTACTGGCAATGCCTTCAAAGTAGATATGGAAGAACTGGTCACTAGCGGAATTGTTGGTTACTTTTAGATAGTAGGTCGGGCTTCCTGCCGGAAGATAGTAGTACCAGCCGGCTTCAGAGCCATAGCCGGAAAGCTCGTGCTCGGTACCCTTCCAGCTCTCCTCTTGAGCACTTACCCAAGTATCAGCCATAGCCTTCTGCGTGGAATCGTAATACTCCAGAACCAGGTCATTGCTTTCAGCCAGACCATCAAACCAGACCAGATTAAAGCCAAGCCCGGCGTTATCCCCGGCGGAGCCGCTAACATTTACCTGGATAAATCCGGTGCTGCTGTAGGCATCAACCGTACCCGAGTAATGCTCACCAGCACCGGCTGAATTACCCGCCGAAATGAAGACTACCGCTCCCTGACTGAAGGCGTAATCTACCGCCTGTGAGGTCTGCCTGGTGCCATCATGATAGTACCCCCAGCCACCGTAACTCATGGTTACAATATCGGCTTCATAGGTATCCACAGCCGCCTTAATAGCGTTGCTCATGGCATCCAGCGAAGCGTTGCCGTTAATATCATTACCAATCTTGAGAAAGATAAGGTCGGCATCCGGCGCCATGCCCTTATACTCGCTGGCGGCTCCGGAGGACTGTGTTCCCCTCCCCAGAACCGAGCCGGCAACGTGGGTGCCGTGACCGGTCACGCTATTGGCAATAGTGTCATCTAGAAGCGGCCAGCTTGAATAGTCTTTGCTGGCTACTGGCGCCGGTATATCAGGGTGAGAAATATCCAGACCGGAATCCAGTACGGCTACCCTTACACCGGTGCCGTCATAACCTGAGCCCCAAACGTCGTCGGCGTTTATGGCAACAGCCGCCAGGTCATTCTGGGGCTCTAACAGCTGTTCGGCAGTATCCAGTTGGACAATATAGTCCCTGCCCACCAGCGTACCAAGCTTATTGACCGGCATGTCAGCCACGATAAAGCCGGTGGGGAACTTGCCTACCGGCGGTATCCAGGAATCGGGATAAGGAATAATGCCTATCGCCTCCAAATCGTCTAAGTACTTAGCCGTCGGTTCCTGGGCAAGGTGGATGAATACCCGCTGCATCTCCAGGTCTTCCGTATCCATGCCTCCAGCCTGCATTATGCTTAGCTCGTCGGCTATTGGCGGAATCTGCTGGCAGCGAAGCTTGGCATCCACCTGCAAAGAAAGCAAGGCGCTGACCTTTGCCTCAGGCACAGCCGCCGATGATAAAGTCGCCTGGTGTTCGCTTTCAGAAAGAGAAATAGCGTAGACACCAGGCATAGTACCAAGGGTTAGTGACAATAAAAGGAAAAAGACGCCAAGAATCTTCACGGGGGTTTTCATAGCTGCCTCCTTTAATTTTTGTGGACAGTTGAGCAAAAGTATAGCATATAAAATGCCAGCAGTCAACAAAAAGAGGCACTATTTCATAGTACTTTTGGGTGACTTTTGGGTAACTTGGGGCAACTTTGACGCCCTTTAGTCTAAGGGCTCTGAGGGCTGTTCGGCGGTATCCAGCTGGGTTACGTAAGCTTTACCGCCCAGCTCATCCAGCTTGTCTATGGGCATATCAGCCGCCATGAACCCGGTGGACGGTCCTTCGGCGGAGGGTATCCAGGATTCGGGGTAAGGGGTAATGCCAATCGTTTCCAACTCGTCTAGCTGCTCCGCCGTCGGCTCCTGGGCAAGGTGGATGAATATCCGCTGCATCTCCAGGTCTTCCGTATTCATGCCCATGGTCTGCATCTGCTTCAATCTCTCCGGCGTGGGGTCAGTGAGCTGCTGCCGCCTCAGGTTTACCTGAAGCCGGAGCAAGGCGGTGGCTTTGGCCGGCTCTATCTCTACCTCTTCAGCAACTAAATACGGCTCGTCCTCTTCGGTTAGCTCAACCTGGCCGGTAACCTTTAACGGACGGCCGACATCAACCAGAGGGTCAAGCTCGCCAGCCGGTTTCCCGGTAACGTATATCCAGCCGCTGGTATCTTCCACCAGCCAGTCGCTGCGGGTTACCGGCGGACTGCCGTAACCCCCCTGCCAGCCCTGATATACCCCCTCGATAGTAACCGTTTGACCCTCGTAGAGGGCGGGGGATGTCCTTATTTCCCCGATGGTGGCTTCGGGGTTGGGAGGAGTCTGCGGGCAGGCAGTTATTAACAGGACGGCTAAAAAAGCCGCCAGTAGAATTGATTTACCATTCAAAAACCTGTACATTGTTCTTTATTATAGCAAACAGGGTAAAAGGAGCCAGCCCTCGGCTGCCCGGCAGTCGAGGGCTTAAAACCTGCTAACTACCTTAATTAATATGCTCTGCTTCTAGCTATCCAAAAGGCGATGATTAACCCGACCAGAACCGCGCCGCCAATTACCAGCCATAGAACCGGCACACCGCCAGAACCATCCGAAGGCGATGATGGGGGCAATGGTGGTGTTGGTGCATTATCTTCAGGCCCTGCTGGCCCGGTCGCATCGGGCGGTGTCGAGTCGCCCGCATCCGGAGGTGTCGAGTCGCCTGCATCTGGAGGCGTCGAGTCGCCTGTATCCGGAGGCGTCGAGTCGCCTGTATCCGGAGGCGTCGAGTCATCTGGCTCATCGGGGACTGCGCCATCTTCTATAGTCGCCGACAGATTTACTTCGGTCACCTCGCCACTGTGCCAAGTAGCCGTCTGTCCGGTAGAAAAACCGTTTACATAGAAGGTTACGGTAGTTCCATCGGATACACCCCCCTGAACAACAAGCTTGGGTGCCATCGGGTCGGCACCGCCGCCATATTCACCTTCAACGGTAGTTTCTATGGGATTAGTGCCAACACCAGTCTGGACTCCATCTCCCACCACCTTAACCGAAGTCCCCACCGGTGCCAGGCTGCCGTTTATTTCGACTGCGCCGTAGAAGGCGTGCGGCAGCGTCGGAGCGCTATCGGCGTAGACCGGGGTGGCTGCCAGAGCCAGCAGCATCGCCAGAAACATAAAGGCAACTATTTTTGTTTTCATTGCTTTCCTCCCTTATTTAGTTTTTAACTCCCTTTCTTAGTTTTATTTTCCTCCCCTCCCCACCCACCGCTTGCTCGACCTACAAACGGCAGGCATCTCCCTGCTTAATCCAGTGATGGCTCTATCGGAGTAACGGTAAAGCCAACCAGGGTACAGTCATTCTGCATATAAATCCAGTAGCCCTCACCCACCAGCATGTCTTCATCGGAAGTGCTGGTTGAATTAAGAGCGGTATCATTCGATAATTCAATCCATACATTGCTTATATTAGCTGCCTTGGCTGTTTCCATGGCCCAAAAAGGGGAAAGTGCCATGCCCACAACAACCAAAACAGGCATCAGCACCCGGCAAATAGTTTTTACTTTCCCCATATCGTTAGTAAGCCTCACACTCTAATAGGCTCTTCTCCTTATGGCTATCCAGAGGATAACCACACCCACTACGAGTACTCCAGCCATTGTGCCCCAGATGATTGGCCAGTTGATGGTCGGTTCTTCTGGAATATCCGGTGGCGGAGTTGTTTCTCCTGGTTGTTCCTCCACTGTAAAGGAGCCGCTAAGGCCGCCAACCTCCACTGAGTAGGTACCAGCTATGCTCTTGGTCGTGGTGAAGGTCACCTCTTCACTGGCACCAGCGTCAAGCGTTATCTCCTTTATCTCCTCTACCACACCGTCTATCTTGAGCATCACTGCGTAGCTACCGGCGCCCTCGCCGCTATTGGCAACCGTTACACTGATGTTTACCGTCTCCCCAACATAAACCGCACCCGGCGATACCGAGAGCTTGCTGGTGGAGAAAGCGGCTACGTCTGACAGGGTGGTAAAGGCATGGTCTTCGGATTCCGCCTGGTTACCTTCTTTATCAGCTGACAAGACCTTGAAGTAATAGTTACTACCCGGGGCCAGCCCATCGAGGCTGACACTGTGGGCGGTAACCAGCGCTGTATCCAGAGGGGTAACCAAAGCGGGGCTAGCCCAGTAATTTACCTGGCTATCACTATACTCGTCGGTCTGCCAGGCGATTTCAGCACTGGTCTTAGTTACGTTAGACACGGCCACACCGGAGATTGTCGGAGGCGTGGTATCCGAGTCGCCACCACCACCACCACCACCACCACCGCCACCACCACCACCAGACGTGGTGATAATCACCGTATCCCCAACCCATACCGCCGTTATCTCCTGAGCCAGTATATTGGACAGCGTTCCGTTGGACAGAACTATGGTGCTAAAATCACCCGCAGAGCCGAGCACATGGAAGTGCAATACCGCCAGATATCCAGAGCCGGTTACTCCGCCCAAGCCGGGGACATTCTGGACCACCCGGAAAGTACCAGCGCTAAGCTCGTTATAGATGTCAACCGGTACTTCGGTTGAGCCTATCTCCCCAGCAGTGACATCATCCAGCCTCAGTACCGTCTCATCAAAGGCAACATCATACTGGCAGGCGTCAAAGTCGGTTACGTCTTCGATATCAACATAAGCGTTAAAATCGCTGCCAGACTTCGGACCAGCCGGAGCATCAATGCTTACTAAAACCGTTCCCGGCGGTACCGGGGCGGTGGTAAAGCTCCAGGAATAGGTCGAAGCCAAAGGATTACCGGCAGCATCGGTTATTGCCGTGCTTAAAGTAGCGGTATAGGTAGTCTCATAGGCCAAACCGATAGCGGGAGTAAAGGTAGCAGTATAAGTTCCAGCGTTATAGGACACACTACCCGATACACCAGCTATGGTAAAGCTGCCGCTGGTTATGGTTGTTGCATCCATCGCCTCGCTGAAAGTAGCCGTTACTACAGTGTCTACAGGCACGTCGGTGGCATCGGCTGCCGGTGAGGTGCTGTCTACCGTAGGCGGCACGGTATCGGCAACATTAACTGTATCCCCCACCCATGTTGCCGTTATCTGGCTGGCGGTAATATCACTGAGTATTCCGCCGGAAAGAGTTATGGTGCTACCATCACCCTCGGAGCCGATAACATGGAAGTGCAATACCGCCAGATACCCGGAGCCGGTTGCCCCTGTTAAGCCGGGGACATTCTCAATCACCCGCCAGGTACCGGCGCTAATCTCGTTGCAAATGTCGACCGGCACTGCTGTTGAACCTATCACCCCGTCGGTGACAGCGTCCAGCCGCAGTACCAAAGGATCAAAGGTAACGTCATACTGGCAGGCGTCAAAGTCGGTCACGCTGCTGATATCAACGTCAGCTGTAAAATCGCTGTCAGGCGCTACCCCCGCCGGGGCATCAATACTAACGGTAACCACTCCCGGCTCAGAACCGGTGGTAAAGCTCCAGGAATAGGTCGAAGCCAGCGGATTACCGGCAGCATCGGTTATTGCCGTGCTTAAAGTAGCGGTATAGGTGGTGTTATAGGCCAGGTTAGCCGCCGGGGTAAAGGTAGCGGTGTAGCTACCAGCGTTATAGGAAACACTGCCTGATACACCGGCTATGGTAAAGCTGCCGGTGGTTATGGTTGTTGCATCCATCGCCTCGCTGAAAGTAGCCGTTACCACTGTGTCTACCGCCACACCCGTAGCCCCGCTGGTTGGTGAAGTACTAACTACGGTGGGCGGGGTGGTATCGCCCTGCACAGTAACCGAATCACCGTTCCAGACAGCCGGTATCTGAGTGGCCGTAATATCACTGAGTATTCCGCCGGAAAGAGTTATGGTGCTACTATCGCCACCGGAGCCAAGAACATGGAAGTGCAATACCGCCAGATACCCGGAGCCGGTTACTCCGCCCAAGCCGGGGACATTCTCAATCACCCGCCAGGTACCGGCGCTAATCTCGTTGCAAATGTCAACCGGCACTGCTGTTGAACCTATCACCCCGTCGGTGACAGCGTCCAGCCGCAGTACCAAAGGATCAAAGGTAACGTCATACTGGCAAGCATCAAAGTCGGTCACGCTGCTGATATCAACGTTAGCAGTGAAGTCTTCGCCAGGGGTTACCTGCGCCGGGGCATTAATGCTCGCTAAAGAAGTTCCCGGCGGCAACGAGCCGGTGGTAAAGCTCCAGGAATAGGTCGAAGCCAAAGGATTACCGGCAACATCGGTTATCGCCGTACTTAAGCTGGTAGTATAGGTAGTGTCATAAGCCAAGTTAGAAGCCGGCGTAAAGGTAGCGGTATAGGTGCCACTATTATAGGAAACACTGCCTGATACACCGGCTATGGTAAAGCTGCCGGTGGTTATGGTTGTTGCATCCATCGCCTCGCTGAAAGTAGCCGTTACTACGGTGTCCACCAGCACGTCGGTGGCATCAGCTGCCGGTGAGGTGCTGTCTACCGTAGGCGCTGTGAAATCGGAAACACTAACGGTGTCCCCGACCCACGTGGCTGGTATCTCGCTGGCCGTAATATCACTGAGCACGCCGCCAGACAGGTCTATAGCACTGCTTTCACCCTCAGAGC
>Ga0315547_1001061_pt1 | contig 23130 bp, 45 predicted proteins | sample SalMarSW160240MG_2_FD_202542 | JGI IMG/M metagenome (GOLD analysis project Ga0315547, IMG submission 202542) | Salt marsh sediment microbial communities from the Plum Island Ecosystem LTER, Massachusetts, United States - Salt Marsh Sediment SW1601-240 ...
GGCTAGGTGGTTATAAAAGAAATTAACCTTGTTAAGTAGCCTCTCGGTGATAAAATCGGAATAAGCTACCAGCACGGTATTGGTGCCAGGTGAGGTTAGTGTATCTTTGAGCCTCTTAGCTATTCTCTCGGTGCTAAATCCAACCTGAGCAGGTTTGACCCAGATATCCATACCAGTTTCCGTGGAGTCAACATCAGCCTGAATATCATTATAGGTAAAAGGAACTATCTGCCTAGCCTTGTTCTCCACAACGAACAATTCCTCAATGAACTTCCTATCATTGGGAATAATACTATTAAAATAATCCTTCATTGCTGTGGTCATATGTATAACCTCACAGCCGGTGGTTTAGGAGGACTAGGTATCTTAGCCTTACGCCTAGGATTATGGACTCCTACTCGTAAGACCTGTGCCTTGCGAAGATTCCTCCTACCAGCAGACTTCTGTTTAGGAGTCGCCCTAATCCCTTTTGCCATTTAACTTCTTCACCAGTGTAGATAGTTCGGATAATACCTTAGTATTCCTATCTCTTGAACGATTCTCCGCACTCCTGGATTTATTCAAGTCCTTGCTAATATCATTTAACCTTCTGGACCATTCTTTCATATCCCTACGATACATTAGGAAGATAATTACGGCTAGGACACCACCAACACCAAGACTTAGAATCTCTGGTAGGAATTCCATAGTGGTTACCTTTCCGTCATAGTGACTTGCCTTAATCTAAATTCAACCACAGTTTTAGAGAAATCAAACCTCTTATCTGGAGAGATAATACCTTCAAGTAATTCCTTCATAACAACCAAATTCTGAGGTGTATAGAACTTCCTAATAAGTCTTAGGTAGTCCTGCTCCGCCTCGGTTAACACACCACCAGTTGCATCCTTATAAAGGATACTAAAGTCTTTGGCCATTACCAGCTTAAAGTTTCTGGTGTATTCAATGTCATTTATCTCAAGGGAAAGTTTTTTCCTAAGTTCACCTTGACACTTAGCTTCCACATCAGCAAAGGTTGAGTCCTCACGCCATCTGGTTAAAGTCTTGTGATGTATTTTGGTTAGCTTTAGAGCCTCAGTAACGGTGAAATTGGCTATTAGATAACCTAAATATTGTACCTTCTTGGAGCCAATTGAGGTATCATCCAGATAGTATGGAACTATAGACCTAACGAGAGATTCGGTTGGAGTGGTTTCCTGGTCATTAGTCTCCAAAGTCATAACAAACCTCCTACTCTATAGTATAGCACATTTTACATATTATGTCAAGTATATACAATTTACTGAATAATGATATATTATGTAATATAGTATATTGACAAAATAGCTACCATGTGATATAATATAGGGAGAACTAAATCAGGAGACTGAAATGACTTGGGGTAGTTACATACAGGATAAGAAATTTGAGGAGTTAGACCAGTTAGGCTCTCAGTTAAGCCTGGAGTTGGATTGTGCTGTGCATTATCCTGCTTATAATAAAAACCTATTTGAATGTGAGTGTGGGGTTATATTCCCACTTTACCTAGTCAGGTCAAGGAATTGGGAACTAATGCGGAAAAAGCATGCTGAGGAAAGAGGATTAGCCGTTGGCAATTCCTAATGTAGTGATACGGTGGTGCCGTAAGAAGGCTAAGTGTGCCTACTGCGAGCAGGATATTGAAGTAGGACAGCCTATGGTAGTTGTTATATTTTGGAATAAAGGAGAGGAAGGAAATAGAAAGTGGAATGTTCACCTGTACTTCCACCTTGAAAGGGAGAATGGACAACACTGTTGGGTAGAACAGGGAAAGGACTTTCTCAAGAAGAATCCATTTATACCACATGCTAGAGGTAGGAAGTCCATACTATCTGCTGAGGATAGGAGAAAGAGATTTTTGCTGGTAAGGAGATTCAACGCTTTGTATCAAAGGAAACAAAACATACTGGTTGGGTACCCAGACCGGTTGTTAATAGAACAAGGATTAAATGAGCAAATGGTTGGCATAACTTTAGATATGATAAATCTAGGAGGAGTTCCTAAGTCATGGGCAGAGAAGATGATGTAAAATGTGACTCTCCTACTGGAGCACACCACTGGGTTCAGCTTGACCAGACTGAGGAACTAAGAAAGAGTGGTTACTTCCAATGCAAATATTGTATGGAGGTAAGAAGGTTTGCTATTTATTGGGACCAAGTTTCCGGTAAGAGAGACCCTAATAAGAAGTATCCACTGGTTAAACAGGATGAGGTGGAAAGGATGCTTGACCAGTTGAGTAACAGGAGGTTAGGATGAAAACTAGACATGTAGGTAGACTTTTACTGCCAATTGATACCTTGACTAATTTCTTCCATTATGATGGTGGCAGGGTTTGGTATGTAGGTATGCCTGAGGAGTGCTATAAAAAGGTAACCATCATGATTGAACACCCTGACATGCCAGAGATACCAGATTATGGTGAAGTCCCAATAGTTAACCCAGCATATAAATACCTAGGAATTCAGCCAGCTCATGTCATCCGGGTAGACCCACACATGGGGTTCCGGACTAAGTTAAGGCAGACTAAGAGGTTTTTATCCGAACTTTGGTTCAGCTAAACCTGAAGATTTTTAATTCCTCAGAATAGGAAGAGTTATGACCAAGTTAGAATGGATTAGAACCTTTTACAATACAGGCGTATTACAAATCGGGCATCGTACCTACGGCCCATATCCACTAAGGTTTATAGGAAAATGGATTCTTAGAAAAAATTGGCCTCTCAGAATGGGGATAGGAAAAAGATAATCCATCTCCAGTTAAGGTGACCCCTACCCCTTAGGTTATGTAAAGTAGCCGTTATGTTAAGCTAATAAGTTGGCACCGTTATGTCAACTAATAGATGGGTTGCGTTATGTAAAGGTGTTATGTCCTCAGGGGCTGGTACATTATGTTAACTAGAACAGGCAACATTATGTCAAGTAGTTTGGGTTATAGGCTCGTTATGTTAACCAACGAGTTTTTGAAAATGGTAACATTATGTAAAGGAAACTACTTGACAAACGATATCCGATATGATAAAATAAATTATGCTGATGAATTGGCAACAGCATTAGCACCTTAAAAATTTAATATAGGAGTGTGACAGATGAACTTTGATGAGCTAAAGAAGGCTATGGCTGACGCAATTGCTAAGGGTGATACCAAAGCGATTGAGGAAGCCGCCGCCGCCATCAGTAAATCCAAAGTTGAACGCCATAAAGCTGAAGCTGAAGCTATACGGAAGGAGTCCGAAGCGTTAGCTGGGAAGCGTGAGAAGTTTGGAGAAGTTATCAAGTCAGCAGTTAAAGGACTAGGGCTTGATAAAGACATCGCCGCCCTAAAAGCTAAGGGGTTTACTTACACCATAGACCATAGGGAAGACCCCAACGGCAGAATAAATCCAGAAGGGGAAGTCAAAGTCACTGGTGGTGTAGGGTTGCTAGTTCCTTCAGTGAGGGGTAAGAGTGCTGGTGGAGCTGGTGGAGCTGGCAAGACTAAGGACGAGTTTGGGATGAGTCTCGGAGAGGTGTTCGAGAAGTTTGCAACCGACGAGGAACGAGACAAGCTCGCCATCGCTGAGACCAACTCCGCCCAATGGGCAATTAAAAACTCCGTTAAAAAGCGTGCCATCAAGGATGGATTGCTCAACCCCGCCAAATAAAACACAATAACAGGAACAGGTAGTTAGTTGCCAGCTACCTGTTTTTGTTTGTCTCGGAATAGGTAATAAGGTAGTATGGCTATTGAGGACATTGGAGGAGAAATAGCGGGAATTGCTGGACATTGATAGCCAACTTTACATAATATTGTAGCTGTGTTATGTAAATAGAACACTTGTACTATTGACAACTGCAACACTAGGAGCTATAATAAAGATAACTTTACATAATATAGGTAATGTTAGACGGAAGGAGGCAACCTCAATGCGTAAGATAAAGGTTACTTGGCGACAGCTAGAGGACATTATCAAGTCCAAGAACATTATCGGAGAGGATGAGGAAGTCAGTCAAGTCAGCTGACCAAGCCTAGGACTTTACTCATCCATTCCGAAATAAAACGGAAGGAGAGTTAAAATGAGAGTCACAACAACAGGCAAGCCAGACCATAATAGGCATATGGACATAGGGGTTGAGGTTGTAGTCTTCCGCAACTATGGTAATGTTATGGGCAGACTAACACCATACTCAACCAAATATGTTCCTATTGAGGGAGGGTTGCACACCGTAATCACCGCAAAAAAGCAGGTACAGTATGGATGGGGTGTAACTTCTACCTATATGCTATACCAAATAGCTACACCTTTTGGTCTACTATGGGTAAAGGCTTCTGACCTACTGAATACATACCAATTTTACTCGCCTAGTACGAGGTAATAAAGTAAGTGGAAGACCAACCTGAAGGTAAAATAATACATAGCTCTATAGGTGACTTCATACCCGAGGTACTGAGCTATGAGCCAGTCAACGAGGTAGCTCACTTTTGCCCTTCCATAGAGTGTCCATTCTGCGGCTACCCAGGACAATATAACATAGAGGTCAAGGGCAAGTATGCCAACTACTGTCCTAGCTGTGAGCTTACCTGGAAATACAGGCTTGAGAGAATACCGTTCTCAATGATAGGAGGGTGACAATGGAATACTACCAATTGGTTAAGTTATGTCCTAGCTGTATTGACGATGTGTTGGATGGGGAAATTGAGTTTACTGAACCAACTATCATCAATGAGGTCAAAGGTTGCAAGGACTGTGACAATGCTGTAGTTGAGGATTACAACCAGCTTGTTACTAACCGTGGTAAAATACTAATGGAGGATTAACATGCCACTAGATACACCTGAAATAATTGAGGAACAACCAGTCAGTTGGATAGCACTCCACGATACTACCAACTACCTAGAGTATTTAGATAAGGACGATGTAGTTTGGGTTAAATTCTGCCAGACTCATACCAACTAGGAGGGCTGATGAAAAAGCCAGTCAGGTTTAAGAATGGTCAACGAGTAAAGCATATAGGTCTAGGAGCATATGCCTCAGTGGTAGAGGATAGTGAGGAGACTACCACTATGATTAAGTGGGATGATTGGAATACTACCAAACGAGGTAAGCCAGTAACCTACAAAGGTGGTACTATCAAGGTAATGACCCACCAATTAAAGCTGGTTAAATAGGAGGATAAATGATAATATCCAATTGCACTAAAAAGGATATTGACCAAGCCTTAGATATTACTAACCAAGAATTTAACAATAACATAAGGCTTAACAACTACCAACAACTCAGTGGTACTGGTCTAAGGCACAGGGTAACACTACGGGTAAAGGACTCACACGGTAGTGGTGCACACCTAAGTAGGTACATGGAACCATTTGGACACAAGCCAAGACGCACAATCTCAGCCTGTTGGCATGTTCACGGTACATTCTTTGATGCTCTACCATACGGCACTAAAATATATACCGGAGGCAAGTTGCATATGGCTGGCGACCAATGGGATAACTTTAATATTGGCTCTACCATATATCCCATATTTGCCAGTGATTCCTGTAACTGTGGTGAATAGGAGGATAGGTATTGTACTATAAAATAAGGATACACGAAACAGGTAGGAATTCATTAAAGGAGGAGCCAGTAACCCTTAATGTAGAGGTTAAAGAGGTAAGAACACTAGAGGAAGTAAAGTCTTATCTAACAGACCGATATGGTAAAATACCTAAGCGTACACCTACTAACACAACTTACCAAGAACCAAATGCTACACCTATTGGCTTCGTATACTCCTACTGGAATAAGGACTATAGCCACAATACTAAGTCTTGGTATCAGACAGACTGGGTGGAGGTGACTATGGTAGTAGAAAAGCCTATACTATTAAATTGATTAGGAGGATAGGTATGAAGATACATAAGGAATTCCCTGAATGTCCAGTATGTGGCTCCAAAGAACGATTGCTGGAAACCTTAGCTCAAGACCTCAAGGATAGAGGGTTAGCCAGCAAAGATTGGGACTTCCATTATGACTCCCGACAAGGTGTAGTCATTGAGCAAAAGTCCCAACATAAAATGTTAATAGGAGCCAAGATACCAGCCTACCACATCAACACCGACATTTGTATGGCTTGTGGCTGTGTCTATGCCACCAGCTTTGACGTAGGTGAAGCAACCATAACTGCTAAGGAGTTCAAACCTAACATACAAACTCCGAGACAGCCTGGAAACCTTCCACTAGGTATACCGCCAATAGACCTGATAAGAGGTAACTAATGTTAGTGAGGCCAGAGAGTAGTTGGAACCTACCACCTACCGACAAACAAATGAGGCGGGTAACCCTACTACGAATGAGGCATCATATATTGGATGATAGCAAACCTGCTAACAGGCTAGAAGCTAACAGGATAATCAATAGGTTAAGGAGGAGGCCATGCGAAAGAATTGGTACTTACACCTAGCCGCAAGTAGCATCCTAACTGCCATAGGTCTAATGCTTATTATAATGTTCCTGGTAATGGCATTTGGTGGTAGCTGGTATGAACCTAACTTAGCAATAGCCTTGGTTGAAGTTGCCTTATCAATCGGGGTTACTGTGTTAGGCTTTATCATATGGCTAAAAGTTATAAGGAATTAGTATATTAAACTACTGTAATAGTATTATACAGTAAATAGTATATATAACCAAAGGAGGACAACTTATGAGCAGGTCAGGACAAGCATTTGTTGCGGCTACTGAGGGACACCAGTTTACTCTTTATGCTGTGATGAGGAGGCTAGGTTTACCACTTACAGAGGAGCAGGCTAAGTTCCAGGAATACCTAGAACGTACTTACCCTCCTGTAGTAGAGAAGGAGGAGCCATGTACGGATTAGCTGAGGTAATAGATACCAATGCCTTGGAGCAACAGGCTGTACAATCCCTAGAGAATTTAGGACTGGCAGTTACCAGCAACAACCTGAAGAAGTTATGGCATGAGTTCCTTGATGAGGAACTTGACCGAGTCCTATTTATATGTGCTGAGAGGATAGCTGAGGAGGCTAAATTTGGACGAGCAAGATTACCCTGATGGCCTAATTACCGAGTCAGCCCATGATATTGGTGACTTGGTCTATGTGGCTAGAATAATAGAGAGGTATGCAGACCCAATAATGGTGGATGCCTACAACTTTGGGGTTACAATGCCCTGTCCTATATGTGGGTCAGACAATACCTGTTGTATATCACCTAGTTTTGAGCCACATGGTTGGTTCTGTCAAGACTGTACTTTACTTTGGGAATGGATATTAGCTCCAGAGGAGGTATAATATGTGGAAGTGGTGTGTATTTGGTTTCGTTATAATCCTTGCTGTTTGGGGTATTATAGCTATTACCTTGGTGCTGAGTGGGGGACTACCATGAGCAGAAGGAAAGATAGAGAAAGGGCTAAGACCTCTGTTTTCCGTAATGGTAGACTTGTGCCGAGATATTTAATTGACCAAGCAGAGAGGGATAAGAGGCAGGCTCAAACAGATGCAGAGTTGGTTAGGCTAGGTCTAATACCTGGTAGAACCAAAATTATAATGCCAAAAATTAAACCAAAGGAGCAGTAAATGGAAAAGGACAAACTGGATTTTAAGCTGGTAATACTTGGAGGCGAAGTGGCAAGGTTAGAATACGAGTTCTTACCTATTTCATCGGATGGCAAGCATGAGCCAACACTAGCCAGGTTGTTAATCAAGGAATTTGGACTGCCGGATAACTGGAGGCACCGTAGCTCTGGGACTATAACCCTTGACATAAAATACACACCAGTACTGACCAATGATATTTACCTTGATTTGATATTTAATGTCCAATGCTACATCACCAACCTACTAGACAAAGCAATATTCCAGAGGAGGATAGCTAAGGCGATACAGGACAGCCAACAATGAAGTGGTTAATAATATTGCTGGCTGGTTGGGTCTTAGTATTTGTTATATATATGCTGGTACTTAGGTACTGGTTACCAGGAGGTTAAAGTGGAAAAAGTTACCTGTAATACTTGTGGTTGGAAAGGTAATGATGATGAACTAGGTAAGTGTCGCATTGGACATCATGGTACTGACGACTCAGAGGTTGTAGAAAGGTGTCCCAATTGTGGTAGTATGGACTTAGAATATGAGCCTAACACCGAGAGAACGGATACTTAAAGAACGAGGTATGGTTAAGACTAGACCTTCCTCTAAAAAGAGGAGTAAAGTTGTGCCTATTATAAAGCCACCAGTCTCAGGCATTAGCAAAACTCCAATGATGAGGTATTTAGAGGAGAAGTATGGACAACCAATAGAAGAAGTACTTATCTCAGGTTCCTTAACCATAATAGTTAAAAGGTTGAATGGTGAGGTGGATAGAAGCACGGTGAGTAGGTGGATTAAACGCCTCAAGCTACGTTACACTTCTGATAATTTGCCTAACTGTCATGGCTGTAAGGAGTATAGACCAGCTTGTGATTTAGGTTTATGCTATGTACTACTTAACTTGGAATTGTGGGAGTTAGTACCACTGAAGAAGGAGGAAATACTAGGATGAACCTATCTACAACAAGGCAGATAATCAAACTATGTGAGGAGAATAAAATTGAGGAAGCTATAGCCATACTCAAGGCTGAGTTAGGTAAACCTACCCAACACACCAAAGACCAAGAGGACTGGGGCATATTAGTCCTGAGATTACTCCGTAAGATAGGAGTTGTGAATAGTGACACAGACCCAAGCATCGTAGAGGTTGTTGCTGCCGCAGAAGATGCTATAGAGCATTTTGAGGGCTGCCAGAAGCGGATAGAACAGGCAAGAAGCACCCCTGGTCAAGTAATCCTTGGGTCTGGGCAGTATCCTTTAAGATGCTAAAAGAGCAGGATGAGGGGAGATGAAACAAATTACAGCTTCTTGTAAATATTGTAAACATTATTCTTATAAGTCTGGCTGGTGCTACAAACTAAAGCGGCAAGTCAGGCGGAATGACATATGTCTGGGCTTTGATACCCTAGAAAGGAGAAGATGATGGAGAGAGAGATTAAATTCAGGGCGAAGCAGCGACATTGGGATGAGTTTGATAGTTTCAATACTTGGTTATTCGCTAGTGGGTACTATTATGATGGTACTAATTATTGGTTCACTCTACCAGATGATGAAAACTCAGGTATTGCTTATGCGCAACATAAAATAATTGATATAAACACATTGGGGCAATACACTGGCCTCAAAGACAAGAACGGCAAGGAAATTTATGAAGGGGATATAGTAGAACTCCTCAAGCGGAGGACACTAACTAATTTGTTCACTCGGCAACTCACAATTCACATTCAATGGAGTGAAGATGGGTTGAATTGGAATATTTGGAGGCCTCATCCTGATTTAGAAAAGTGGGAAGTCATCGGCAACATCTACGAAAACCCCGAATTAGTTAGCCCCACACCTAATGGGGAGGGGGAATGAGAAATAAAAGGAGGATAACCATGCTGGAGATTAAAATCCTAATGAGGGAACTAAGGAATTACCCAAACAACTACTTTGCCTATCCACGAGAGGAAAAACTAGACGGTGAAACTCGTACCACTGGTAGTTTGGTAGTTTGCGATGTCAATGGTATAACCAAGGGAGTCATTGAAACTGGTAATGATAAAAAGATTTTAGTCAGGTAGAAAGGTTGATGGATGAAAGGGCTAACACCCAATGAGTTGATAGCTTGGACTCCACCGTACCAATCTAACATAATTAGCCATGATATCCTAATAACTCAAGGAACCATGATGGTATATGGTAAAGAGGAGACATGGAAAAGTATGTTGGTAGGTCTGGACATGTCCTTTAGAATAGCTACAGGTAAAGACTGGTTTGGCTTTAAGACCACAGCAAGTCCAGTCTATATATTCCAGACCGAGATACCTCAAGGCCCACTCCGTAAGAGGATGATAAAATACATGCAGGGTAATAAAGCCACCACTGAAAACATTTGGTATAGTAGTGAACTCTATATGAAGATTGATAAAGGTTGGGGCTACGCCGAGTTGGAAAAGGAAATAGAGAGAACTAGACCTAAGGTACTGGTAGTAGACCCTATTTTTAGCTCCATGTCTGGGAAGCTATCCGATGATTATGATGTTGGTTTGTTCATAGACCGGATGGATATGCTCAGGTCTAAGTATAAGGTAGCTATTATCCTAATACACCATACCAGGATAGCAGAACATAGCGAGGGTGAGACATTCCATTATGGAGCAGATGAAATATTTGGTTCCTCAAGATGGCCAAGGTGGTTAGATACCATCATATATATTGACAAGGTTAAGGATGATGAAGTTACTGAGTTAGTAGACCTAAGACTGGTATTTGAAAAGACTAGGCATACTGAGAGGAAGCTAAAGGATATTGAGGTCACTGTTAATCGTAGTGACTTAACCTTTAGAAGAAAGGAATACCTATGAGGAGGTGTTGCCTAACGATATTAAATCCGAATCTTAAAGAAAGGAGGTGAACCAAATGGAGAATGTAGAGAAGTGGTTGGTAACTGTTATCATCCTGTTAATCCTGATGGTAGTCGCACTTGGTGTTGGGTTAGGTGTTTTTATACCTAAGATTAACTATAATACCTCTGTCCTTGAGGCGGCTAACACCAATGCTACTACCGCCATCAACAATGCTGAAGGTGTAAGTAAAGACCTAACTACTCATACTGAGGATTATGACCAGTTTGTTGAGGATACCAACAAGGCTATAGCTGACCTACAGAAAACCTCACTTACTGATGAGGAAAGGGACAGTCTGGCTGATATTGATGGTATGCTGAAGGACATAGCAGACAATACTAAGGATATAACTGAACTACAGGATGAGGACACCGATATCTGGGACGAGCTTGATGAATACCTAGACCGAATTAAGGAACTGGAATGGGAGGTTTGGTAGTACTTAACATAACAACTTTACATAATAACTCTTGACAGTCAAGTACCATTGTGCTATAATGTAGATACGAGGCTAAAGTTTGGAACAGCTAAAGGAAAAAAGGTCTGGAGGTAATAAATGAAAAGGAGGTTATAAATGAAAGCCATTATCTTCATGCAAGACCATGCAAGTGGACTTGCTGTGTCCGTAGAGGACAAGAACCCAGAGAAGGCGGCTAGAGCCTTTAATAAGGTAATGTCAATAGTCAAGCCAAGTATTAAAGATTTAATACAATTGGTAAAAGAAAAGAAGGAGGCTAAACATGACGCAGGGAAATGAACAACCAGTACCAATGGAGCAGGTACTCGCACAACTACAGACAAGAGGCTTTGAAACCGGTGGCTTCCGTACACCACTGAGGTACTTCAAGGGCAAATTGACAGGCATAAGTGGTAGTATGGTAAAGCGTGGTAACATGCAGGAGTCCAAGTTAGAGGTACTATACAACTTTGACGAGCTTGAGGTATTTGCCTCTACCGAGCCGTACATTCTTACCGTTGCCCAGATTGGCATAATGCACAACAACCGAGTAAAAAGCAACATGGGTGTGCTTGGTGTCTCAATAGACAAGATTATCAATGCCGGTCTGGACGAGAAGGAGCCACAGGAGAAAGCCAAGAACCAGGATTTCTTAATCGGTAAGGTACAAGAATGGCGGATGACTCCTGGCCACATGATGTGGGATATGCAGAAAGGTGAGGAGACAGCCAGAGAGTGTTGGGAAGTTGTCTATATTGAGGGTGTTGGTGGAACGCCACATTCTGGAGTAGCTCCGGCACCTGAAGCCGCACAGGCACCTGCTGTACCACCAGTAGCGGCATCAACTAAGACTCCGCACCGAGTGGCCATGGAACTGCTGAATGGTAAAACACAGCAGGATTGGAACAACATCGTATTCCAGAACCCAGCAGTTAAGGCAGATGCTGACCTGACCAATAGCATTATCAGTGGAACATTCATCCCACCATTGGAGGCTGCTGGCCTGGCTACTAAGGATGCTACTACTGGCATCTATACGGTAAAGCTAGATTAAGTGGGGGTTAAGGGCTAGGACAGGAGAAGTGGGGGTTAAAAGGTCGTCCTGTCCTAGCCACTACCCGATTTCTTATTTAAGGAGGATAATATGCCACTACAATGGTTCCAATGCCCAGATGGTAAAGTAATTGAGGTTGAGGACTGCCTCAAATGTGTGACCAATTGCAGGATGGGAGAGACCTGCTTAACACTCCCAACCAGGATGAAGATAGCTGAGGAGAGGGAATGGAATGGTGTAGCCAGTACCACTCAGCTACTTAATGGCACCATGCAGGAATTTCTAAAGCTAACCCAGCCTTATATGGCTAACCCTGATAAGCGGTTATTTATGATAGAAGGCACCAAACACCATGAGAACCTGGAGGCTTATGCTAAGGCTCTTGGCTTCCCTGCTGAAATAGCCTTAAACATTGACCGTGATATATTTGACCTATTGGAGCCAGACGGTGATGGCTGGTCACTTACCGATTATAAATTATGGGGTAGCTACCGAGTAGTTAAGGCACTAGGATTAGTGGAGACCGGCAGGATGCCAGACCCTAGTGGTGCTGTATATAAAACCTCAGGTAAATGGGGTAAAGCTGGCTCACCTAAAATGGTGACAACATACAAGGCTATGGCTCAGGAAGTGGATTTATTTAATGAGGAATTACAGCTTAACCGTTACCGGATAATGTTGGAGGAAAAGGGTATTAAGGTAACTCGTATGCAGTTACAGGTAACTGTCCGTGATGGTGGTTTAGCTGTAGCTAATTCAAGAGGTATCATGAGGAATGGGTATAAGATACCTATAAATAAACTGTCAAATGGTGAGGTCATTGACTACTTTGAGGCTAAGAAGGAAGATTTAAGAGTAGCTCTGGAGCAAGGTAGTTGGAGCGAACCTTGTAGCCTTTATGAATGTTGGGACGGAGCCAGATGTAAGAACTACTGTGAGGTAGCTAGGAACTGCCCCAAAGGTATTTTAGTGCAAGGAGGAGACTAATGATTAAGGTACATTTCACTGATGGTAAGTCCGTTGAGGTTCCCAATGGTAGATTTACCGATATATCTATCAGTAAAGCTAACCTCAGTCAAGAGGTATTGACCGGCAACGACATGCTATCTATTCGTGATGGAGAGAGCAGGTACAGTGGTAAGGTCGTAGCTGAGTTCAGGCTTGGCCTGGTAACAGGCTACACCGTAGTACCAGAGCCAGAAGAAGAAAAGTCTGAGGAAGAATAATGGGCTATCTATCAAATGGTCAATTCATCCAATCCGATGATTATGGTCGTGGGCTCCAGGAGGAAATACTCCGAGAGGCTAGACAAATTTATCGGGATTGGTATGGTAAGCGTAGTGTTGATACCTTATCTACCATGGAGCTAGACCGAGTTAAAACTGAGGCTGGTAAACGAGTAATGAGGAGAAGGAGACAACAGTGATACAGAATCCAGAAGCTATAGCTTGGACAATAGCGGCAGAAGGTTATATCAGCTTGAGGAAGAACCATAACTCAATACAACCAAGAGTTGGTCTGGCTAATACTAAGGAAGACTTTATTATAAAATTCCAAAAGATGGTAAATGGTATTGGTAGGGTTTATTATTATAAACACCAGAACCCAAAACATAGTGGCAAGTGGTTCTGGGAGTTATATTCAACTGGTGCCTGCCTGGAATTGCTGGTTGAGATATATGATTACCTACCTATAAAGGAGGAACAGGCAGATATTGTTATCGGCTTTTGTATGAGGTCTTTGGACAGAATAGCAAAGACGAGAGGACTTTCCAGAGGCAGTAAGGAATGGAAGTCTGCTTGGTTCCTAACAGAACAGGATTTAAGTGACTATGAACGCATGAAGGTATTAAATAGCAGAGGTGCACAATGATAGTAGGAATCTGGGGGGAAGACAAAACATGCAAGACTTCCTTAGCACTCACCTTTCCCAAACCGATGGTGATTATGGAGATGGATATAGGTGGCTATGACAGAGCCAAGTATAGGTTTCAGGATGATATTAACAAAGGGCTAATCAAGTATGAGCCTTACCCAATGCCACTAACCTTTGGCACTCTCAATATGGAAGGTCTATTAGACCCATCTAAGTTGGAAATAAAACCAAGCAAGCAGGTCATTGGTATGAAGGAATTATTCTACAAGTGGGCGGCTTCATACCTTAGGCATTTGAAGGACATCAACATAGCCTCAATCGTTATTGATACTGCCACATTACTCTATAGCATTACCTGTGACTCCTACCTACAAGAACTACAGGAGAAGCAACTACCATTAAATGCTAATGGACTTGGTAGGGATGGCAAACAATTAAGAAGCCAGCTACTACAAATTGAGTATCGGGAGCCTAACAACCGCATGCGTGGGATTATCTACAATGCTAAGGCTAGTGGTAAGCACCTAATCATGACACACCATGCAAGGGATGAGTATAAACCTATGCCACAGAGGGATGGCTCTATTGCTAACTCACAGACTGGTAAGAGGGAACGTGCCGGATTCTCCACCCTTGGTGACAGTGCTGATGTGATAGTCCATACCTTCTGGGATGGAGTAAAGAATATACCAACCTGCACCGTAGACCTGGCTGAAGTTAAACCATTAGAAGGTATGCTATTGGAGACACCTACCTATGAAAAGATAGCGTCTAGGATTAAATTTTTCAAAGGTATTTAGCAATGTTAGGAAGATAATATGGCTAACAAAAGAGACCCAAATTATAATGGATATTATTACAGCAGAGTTGGACTGGACAGCCCATACTACCAAATGTCGTACAATGGCAGCATAGCTGAACACCGCCTAGTGATGGCACAACATTTAGGTAGATGCCTAGAAAAAGGTGAAATAGTACATCATAAAAATGGCAAAAAGAATGACAATCGGATAGAAAACTTGGTCGTAGTTAAAGGTGGTGGAACCCATACATTAATTCATAGGTTGCTAGGAAATGCTTTGACTGAGAGCTAAAATAAGCACGTTAAAAACTGCTATGAATGTATTTAGTCACGCTAACTAAAATAGACGCTGTATATCGCTGTGAGTGTGTTACATGACATTTGAAGCTAATCCGAGAGGAGAGTACCATGTATGGCAGAGATTCCATACTTGATAGGATAATGACAGGACTAGTACATATCCTACTATCAGTAGGAGCATTTCTAGTTCTAGCCATGACTGGCATTGGAGTATATGTAGTTATCAAGTTATTAGTAACATGGATTGGAGGTTGAAGTGTCCATGAGCTGGGACTATATAGCCGGATTCTTTGATGGTGAAGGCTCAGTAGTTTACCTAAGTGGTAAATCATATAGGGTAACCTTTGCACAATCCAATATTACAGTTCTTAACCAAATAGCGGATTTTCTCCATGAGTTTGGTATATATACTTGGATAACGTACAAACAGCCTACATCATTGACCAGGTTACCAAGCTATCACCTAGCCTTCTCCAAATCAATGAGTGTTAGGTTCTTTTTACAACAAATTCAGGATAAAGTAATAGTTAAGAAGGAATTACTATGGTATGTCTTGAACAACCTATCTACCACACCCAGACATGAGATACCACCAGAGATAGATAAGAAGGTCTTGGAATTGAGAACTAAGGGATTAAGCCAGACAGCTATAGCAAATAGGTTAGGAATATCACAATCTGCTGTTTGGAGGAGGTGTCATCCATGAGTATACTCTTGGATATATTTTGAGCCTGAGGAAATTGAACATCTAATCCAACAATCAGTGCCGGTAACTAGAATGGGATTAAATGGTCATGGGTTTGCTGATTATCTATTCTTTGGATATGACAACCACAGGATACAGGTAGAGAGGAAACAGACCCATGAAATATTGGGTGGTATGAACCATGTGGAGGAACAGTTAAGGAGAGAGTTGGATAACGGAGTGGAGGAAACTATCCTGCTTATAGAGGGTGTTTGTGAGCCGATAGCCGGACTTAAGATAGCCACACAAACTTGGAGAATGGCTAGAGATAAGAACATCATGATTCCAGGCAGGGTTTACAATGTAAGCTACACTGGATTACAGGCATGGAAAAGCCAGCTTGATAAGGCTGGGGTAACTATAGTTGAAACCTTTGACTATACCGCCACAGCTATGACTTTGGTTGCATTATACCAAAATGCTCAGAAGGCTGAACATACCACACTAAAGAGGTATATAAAGGATAGGATTCAAATTGAGAATTATAATCCTCATGTCTATAATCTTATGGCTATAAAAGGTGGTGGTATTGGTGAGGAGAGAGCTAAGGCTTTGATAGATAGGTATGGGACATTTTGGTACACTATCAATCAGAGTGCTGAGGATTTGGCTGAAACTCTAATCGGAGAAAAGGGTAAGAAGTTAGGGCTAGCTACAGCCAAACGGTTGTTAAAATCTATAGGTAGACAATAAAAGGAGGACACAATGCCTGAACGTGGTACAATAGATGGCGACAAATTCATCATGGGTGATATGGAGTTCACCAATCTGGTAAGGCTGATGATAAGGTTCTACAATATAAGGAATAATAACAGAAAACCTAAGGTGGTAATAATGCCTACTATCTTTGAGGTAGATGGTGTTACTATTCAGTTCCCAAGTGATGAGGATAGACAATCATGGGAATTATTCAAAGCTGAGGAATTGAATAGAGAAGCGGAGCAACATGCCTTGGAGGATGCCGAGAGGGAAGTTATGGAAGCTGATGCCCAAAGAGAGGCTGAGGAGAAAGCTAAAAATGAAGCCAGTGAACTGGAGCCTCCTGACACCGGAGGAGCAGAAGTAGAGGTTTAACCTATGAAACAGTTTGCTCCTGGATACCAACGTGATGAGAATGGCTGGATACTATTTCCTCGGGACGTGGATGATAGGAAACATCTATTCTTCCCTGAGGAGGTGATGAAGCATCCGGCCAAGATGAACTTCCACCTACAACAGGCTATTATTGAATATGTGGCTGAGGAAGGCGATACTCTGTTAGACCCGTTTGGTGGTACTGGTACTATCTTAATTGGCGCTCTCCAAGGTATAAAGGTAATACTAATTGAGATTGAGGATGGATACTACCAGCTAGAACTACAGGCTAAAGCTAACCTTGAAGAACAAATGCCTGATGCTGTAGGTCTAATTACCATACTACATGCAGACAACAGGTTGATACTACCTATACCTTGTGACCATATAATTACATCACCACCTTATGCTGGAGCCATGGATATCCGTAAAGTTAGGAAAAAGCGAGAGGATGCCCCTGACAACTGGCTAGTAGAGCAGGATGAAAGGATGAAGGCTTATAGCAAATCTCCTAGGAATATAAGCAAGTTAAATACATTCCTATATAATATGGAGATGGCAAAGCTATATCGGCTATTCTATACTAGCCTAAGGCCAGGCGGAACATTCACCAATATCATTAAGGATAGAGTAGAAGGTGGTGAGAGGTTGTACCTATCTAAGTGGGCTGATAAAGTATGCAAGCAGGCTGGGTTTGAATTACAGGATTGGTTCAAGTGGAAAACACCAGGTCATGGATTCACTAAGATTGCTAAGAGTCAGGGTAAGTTGGTAGTGGAGGATGAGGACATCATTGTGTACCGTAAATTGTAATGGAGGATAAAGTGGATTATAAATATGTTCCAGAATTAGCTTTACCATATATTGCTGGGATAATTGATGGTGAGGGTTGTATTACAATAAGTAAAAGGGGACAACCAATACTAAGGCTAAGCATGTATGATAGGAAGCCATTGGATATAATGTCAAATATATTTGGTGGAAATGTTACCCTTATAAATAGAACTGACCACAAACCTGTTTGGCAATTAACCTACACCAGTCAATCAGCAGTTGATGTAGCTGAGGCACTATCTCCATATCTTGTAACTAAACAACCTCAAGCGGAACTTATTATAGAATATTATCAAAATTTCTCCTCATACAAAGGTGGAGACCATACCAAAATTCCACAAACAGAGTGGGATAAGAGAATCCATTACTATAACAGGATGCAAGAACTATTGAATGAATATAGGAGATGGTAATGCACTTTACCCACGACCCTAACGCCGACTTCTATTATATGGGTGAGGAGGAACCTAGTAAGGAACTCTACAGGTCTTGTTTTGTGAACTCTAAACCATCAGTAGTAGGCATTGATGTTGAGACTATATCACTGAAGGAACGAATAGCTATAGGGGTAAGTATTGCCTTAAAACCCAAGCTATGTTTTTACTTCCAATTATTCCCTGAGGTGTCACCGGCAGTACCATGGTCTGTACTTAAAGACCCGACCATTACTAAGGTAATACACAATGCACCATTTGACCTATCAGCCTTGAGAGAATATGAGGTTGATAATACCAATATCATAGACTCTAGTATTATAGCCAGGCTCCTATGCTTTAGGTTTGCAGACTTACTATCAATGGGTGTAGCACACCAAATGGAAGTACATGACATGAAGGAAATACTAGAGGAGCATAAGGCTAAGACATGCCTAGAAGTACCACAGTCTGTTATGGCTAGAAAGTGTATGCAGGATAGTGGAGCCTGTCTCAAGCTATATGAGGTATTATATCCTAAAGTGGATAAGGACTATCTGGCTGTGGAAATGCAAACTATACCTATAATGATTGAAATGTCTAATATAGGCTTAGCTATAGACCAAGAAATGCGGGCTGAGGTTGAGGAACAGTTAGATGATAATGCCAACTATTATGCAGGTCTGTGTGAGAATATAGGATTCAAACCTAGCTCTCCACAACAGGTATCTTGGACTCTGGCTAATCGTGGAGCCTATTCAATATTCACTAGGTTACCATTTACTAGAGGTAAATATGGTAGAAGGACATCTAATTTATCATCCTCAAGAGCCACACTGGAAAAGATGGACGACCCACTAGCCTCTATAGTATTAAAGTGGCGGGATAATAGTTACCTACTTAGCCACTATATAAGACCATGGTCACATGATGATAGAGCCTACACTAGGTTCCACCTAGATGCCATTACTGGTAGACCTAGTTCCACTGATAGGAATATGCAGAATATACCTGGTAAAAAACTAATGAATGAGAGAGGTGTACCTAATTGTAGGAATATCCTAATACCTGATAGTGGTGTATGGACTGATGTTGATTGGAGCCAGCTTGAGTTAAGGTTATTAGCCTATCTGTCACAGGATAGGGAAATGCTCCATATCTATGAGACTGGAGGAGACATACACCAAACTACTGCTGACTTCCTAGGTATACCAAGAGCATTTGCCAAGAATGTAAATTTTGCTTTGGTATATGGAGCCACTGATGAGACCTTAATGGAGACTGCCCACATAAGGTCTATTGAAAGAGCTAGGCAGTTGAGGCAAAATATATTCCAACTGTTCTCTGGAGTAGGTGACTGGATTGATGCCCAGCACCATCAATCAACTATAACCCATAGGGCTAGAACTATCTTTGGCAGGGATATAAGGTTACCGACTGAAGATGAGGAACGAGTTGATGGTATCCATCGCAAGGCTGTAAATTATCCAATTCAAGGTTCAGCGGCTGAGATATTAAAGCGTGGGTTAATCGCCTGTAAGCATTTACCTATGTACCTACAGGTACATGATGAGATACTTTGTGATGGTTTTATACCTGACTATACGTTCAAGGTATTAGAGGATATAGCTCCAATTCACACTCCAGTAGAGGTTAAATATCTAACCAGATGGGAATAGGAAGGTGAAAACAATGGACAGATGGATAGTTAGTAAGGTACAATGCCGATACTTTGAGAAAAGTGCCAGACTTGACCGGCTATTGAGTTTAGGCTGGGAGCCATTCTCAGCTAGTGGATTCATAAAAAATGGTAAATTCTATTCGGTGATATTCCTAAGGATTAAGTTCACTGATTTGCAAGAGGCACTAAATAGTAACAAATAAAGAGCCTCCCTTTGTTGCCATTCCAGGAGGCTCTTACAGCTAGAGGTGGATAAACCGCAATTTTTATTACTTCGCCGGTTCCCCTCTTAACTGCCTAATTAAGTCCTAGGTACCTAAATATAAAGTATATGGCTAATGCAAGTATTATACCAAGTACTAGGCTCTCAAACAATACCTTGATTAAGTACTTCACGCCGGTTGCCTCTTAGAAGCTGTTGATACTCTCCTCCGGTATTCAGCCTTATCCTTCATTATGAATAGGAACTCATTACGCCTCTCAATAGCTTCAGCCCTGTACCTATCTGCTATTTCAAGGTGTTGACCAGAATTAGCTAAACGGCTAGCGGCTTCAGCTACCCAAGCATCAGCTTTGTCAAGGTATCTAGCCGACTCTGTCAGGATATCAGCCCGCTTTTGCTCCCAAGCTCTGACCATTAGGTAGGTAGTTTCGGCATAGGCTCTATAACCCTCAGCCACCTGGTCTGCTACATTAAGAGTAGGAATCTTAACAGCACCTAGCTCTAGGTAGGATTCCATACCTGGTATACCGGCTGCCGTAAGTATATGCTTCACTTCCTCAGTCCAAATAGCTCCAGCCAGGACAAGTTCGGCATCAACAGAAGCCATTTCGGTAGTGATTTTATCTAAGGCTGTATCCACCAAAGCTATCTCTGTGGCGGCGGCATGTTCATACTGTAAGGACTTTAATAGTAAGGCATAGGCAGAAGCACCTATACATATTACCTCATCAAGCAAACTGGGATAGCTACCAGGAGAGTCCTCACCAGGTGGCATATGCTTCCTCTCATAGTAGATTCCTATATGGTTACCGGCAGACATTTCGGCTTGTGATTTACCAACATCAGGACTACCTATAAACATGAAGTCACCTAGTATCTCATAGGATACAGTTTTTTGAGGTACTTCACCCATAGGATATTCAATGTGTTGGATTCTAGTAACTACCGGCAACAGGGAGCTTATGTTTATACCTAACCTAGATTTATCATAACTTACTAGGTAGGCAGTACCAGCGGCCATATCACCACCATTGATGAATTTAATGGCCCCTCGGCTATAGTCCATATAGTAATCAGTATCTCTGGTGTAGGTAACAGTACCGCCAGCATTAGTCACGGTCTCGCTTTTCGGTCTTATAGGTTTATTGGCTAAGAACACCAAAGCATCATAGGCATTACCAGTACCTACACTTAAAGTATCAGAGGCTCCATTACCTTTTATATTGCTGACCTCAACCATGACTATACGCTTGAAGTGTTGTTTACCTTGGACAGCAGAACCAGCTACTGGATTATGCCAACTCTCCTCAACATAAAACCCATTCTCATCATAACCTTTAACCACTACAGTTAGCTCGGTAATAGAGGCATTGGCATCAGTCAAAGTAACAGTTAATACCCTTGGTACATCAGGGGTAGGACTTGCTATGGTTAAGGCATCACCCGGTGTCTTATCGGTTAAGCTCTGGGCATTGACTATAGCTGTGGCTGAGGCAGTAGCTGGAGAAGTGAAAGCCTCATCATCAACATCAAAGGTAAAGGTAATCTCATGTACCAATTCTAGTGGTAGGAACCGGCTTAAATCATCTACGGCTCTCCTAACACAACGGTTGAGTTCCTCATCTTCCCATAGCCAGCTACTAGGGTCAGTATCTTTTAGGTCACGCCTAAGTTCTTCTCTGAATTTGATAAGGTTGAAGCCCATGTTTCACCTCCTGCGGATTTATAATGTTCTCAATGGTTGGCATAGCCTGCCTTCCAGTTCTAGTAGTCTTTAAGGTTTTCTCCAGTTTAGTTAAAGTAGTGGTTAACTGGTTGTTTGCATTACCTAATAGATACCTCTTCGGTGGTTCTGCCTGTCTTAAATTAGGAATGTCCATATTAACCTCCCTCCAGTTTCTCAACTTTATCAGATAATTCCTTGACGGCTGATAGGAGTAACCCTATAGTAGCAGTTATAGAAATACCAGGCTGAGGAACCATACGGACTGGTTCTGTAATATTAGCTAGTTCCTTTTCCTCATAAGTGATAACCTGCTTCATCTTGTCTATTAGGTGACCTTTACCAAGTTTAGCAAGTTTCTCCTGGCCAGTATTAGATAAGACTAACAATCTATCCTTGTGCTTACCTATCTTTTCTATCAGTTTGGATTTAACAAGGATATCTCTTTGGTATTTCCTTTCAGACTTATCAATGTCCCTTTGGGCTACAGGAACAATTAGTTCAGATGGTAAAGATTCCCTATCAAATGTTTCTATCTCCTTATCAGGATGGCCTTTACGTTTTCTTGTGGATAAATGAGAGTCTAATGACTTCAACTTATCCAATGCATTAGATACTTTTAGAGGAGACGGAGTCCTATCTATAAAATCACTGGCATTGACATCGTCCCACCAAGTACCAGCATATCCTAAATCTGTATCAGTATCACCAGGTACAACGTCATGGCCACCTGTATATAATTCAATATCATCCTCAGCACTCTCTACCCTAAATAGGTATGGAGCCCTAGCTCTTATCCTTACTGTATCACCACCAAATGTGTCAAACTCTCCGGCCCAATCGTCCTCACCATCATACAACTTCAGTGACTCATCCAAGTTTAGGAATAGACCATTCTCTGAAATCTCTACTTCTCTATTGCCACCACCATAGATAACAACTCCATCTATAACACCAGCAGATAGATTGCCTACGTTAGCAGTTAGGGCTGATAAGGTCATACAGGCAATAACATCAGCATTTAGTAGTGGTTCTTTTCCTCTAGTTGGCCATACCAAACAAGTAGTGCCAATTTCACTACCAGCCGCCACAAAGGCTACAAGTCCACAACCAGGAGCACAACAATTGGCAAATGATGTAGTATAATGTAGGACATTATCCTCCAAGTCAAAGTATAGCCAACCAGTAGTTACACTGGACTTAGACCCTGAGTTTATACTATGGGTACTACCATCTTGGAAAGTAATAGTACCAGCACCCCAACTTATAGCATTTCTGCTGGTAGCGGTAAAGTCAATATCACAGACATAAGGCTGGACTGACTGTAACAACTGCCATGGATAAACAGCTTTTCGGAGTGTTACTTTCTCCTTCTTAGTGGTATAGGATATATCCCTAATATCCCACTCTACAGCTTCAGGCATACCAGGCATACCAGCACCGGCTTCGGAAAGTAAGCCACCTAACCTAAACTCAACCTGATA
>Ga0315547_1001062_pt1 | contig 23119 bp, 22 predicted proteins | sample SalMarSW160240MG_2_FD_202542 | JGI IMG/M metagenome (GOLD analysis project Ga0315547, IMG submission 202542) | Salt marsh sediment microbial communities from the Plum Island Ecosystem LTER, Massachusetts, United States - Salt Marsh Sediment SW1601-240 ...
GATTTGTTTTTCAATGCATCTAGTAATATCTTTACTTGTTTGTTTTTTATCGCTCCTTTTTCTAAATCTGCAAGATCGCTAGCAAGCTGATAGGCCAGTCCAATCCCCCTACCATACTCTGCAAAGACGTTCAATATATCGCCAGACATGTCCGCTTCCATGGCTCCTGCTTTACAAGCTGAAGAGAACAAGGAAGCCAATCTATGATCGATGATGTTACTATATCTTTCAGAAAAAGATTTTTTAGTAGTTTTTTTGTTCGCCTCGATTTTCTTAAGCTCTCCTGTTAAAATCTCATCCCACATATCAACATATAATTTAGCAGATTTCTCTCCGTGACGTAAGGCAATATCAAACCCGATGGTCAACATTTTATGAACCAAAAGAATGGCAGCATCAATACTGCCTTTAATTTGAAATGAAGGTCTTCTTTTTTTTCCTTTGTCTACAATATAATCATGAATCAATGAAGCAGTATGGATGAGTTCGATGCAGATAGCAACTTCCAATGATTTTTGATATTTAGTAGAATTTTCTTTCCCTTGACTACAAGCTTTAAAAGCAAGTTGAGATAGGAGTGGACGCACTCGTTTTCCACCCGCCAGTATCGATGATACTTTTTTATCAGAAATAGTAAACGTAATCTTTTTTTCTAAATCTGCTCTTGCCGTTTGAAAAAAATTATCTATATCTTGTGATTTTTCTTTCATTATTTTACTCTATCCAGTATTATAGAGCTGGTTATATAAATCTTCGGTAGATGTGAATTTTACTAAAATTGGGTAAACTTTTTCCTTAAAATTTTGATTGTTGAAGACAAAAAGAGTGGCATTTGTATAATAAAACATTTATATTATTATGTCAAATAGTATATTAATTATTTAATAACTAGCTAATGTGGAGTTAAATGTATAAAAGATTGATCGGCTGCCTACTACTGGCGAATATCATACTTTCAATACTGGTACCTTCTACCATATCGACAGATAATAGCCAGTGGTGGGATGAAAACTGGTCGTTCAGGCAAGAAATTAGTATCCCGATAAACACAACCAGTACACATACACATTACCAACCAATTGATATCTTTATAGAATTTGACGATTCTTGTTGGGCAAAAAACGAAGAAGAACATTCTTTACGGATTATTTTTCAAGACGAATCGATAGTGAAAGAGTTGGAATTACAAATCTATGATCTCGTCCATGCAGATGATAATTACATCAGTGCATGTAGTCTTGTTTTTCTCATTCATGGAGAAGCTAATGGAAATGAAAAATACTATGTATATTACGATGATGAACAAAAATCCGCCCCTACATATCCTGATCGCGTTGGTGTTGGTGAATCCTATTATCAATATGAACCTATACAAGGATTGCGATTCGAATCATCGTTTTATAAGATAATAGAAGGAGATTACATTGTTTATGCGGTTAACAAAGAGGGGACGGCTTTCAGTGATCCAATAACTCAACAAGTGGTGAAGTTGAAAAAAAATTCGAAAGAGGTTATACCAAAAAATGGCGAAGAAATGGCATCTTTTGGTTTTACTTATTGGTGGCAAAAGAGTGGAAAATGGAGTGGCATTTCTACAACGGAAAAACTAGTATCAAAGCAGATTTTTGTAGATGGAAATTTAATGGTTAAATTTGGTATTACCAGTGAATCAACTGATGGATTATTTAGATCAACAGTTATTTACAAATATTATTATTGTCCTACCGAAGACAAACGAATATACACACATGTAAAACATGAAGTTATTAGTTATCCTCTACCAGTAGGCAAAGAAATTGATGTAGGTTATGTAACACTTTCCAGCGGCAGTGTAAAAAGCAGCAATATTGAAGAATTAAACTTTGGTAGAATACCGCCTTATCTACATTTTTATAGTGATGAAGAACGGATACGGACATATGACATTGAGCAGTACCCTGAAGGAACACTTCATGCAGTAATAAGCAAAAAAGAAGATTGTGATCTTGGGAGTTCTCCCTGGGCATCATTTGATGATGGTGTGACAGGCAAGGCACATGCAGTAATATTTGAATCAAATAATGTCATACAATCTGGAGTTGACACAAGAGACGGGATACAGTTACTACTTTATGAAGGAAAAGAAATTAGTCTGCCTGGAATAGATGGGAGTTTAGCTATTTTATACATGACAAAAAATACCTACGGAGAAGGAGAAAAACCTGATGATGCATTACCTAAAGATTTTGTTGTAGAATTCGATGCAGAATTTTTCACTACAGAAAAAGAAGGTTATCCTGGAATAGAAAAAGAAGCAAGTATATATCAAAAAATCGTTAGATATCAACCAGCATACATTGATAATATAACTGATGCTGACGAACCCGAAGATAAATATGAACTCGACACATATCCTCGTTTGTCACGGTCTCTATCCTTGGAGATCGGTCTTGCTACCTTAATGTTGAAAAATCCATACATAACCATCGAATTGTATCGCAATAACAGTCTTTTCGCATCAGCAAGAGCAAATAGATTTGCATTAGATCCGGAAACAGTAATCGACTGGGAAAACATATCACTTTTCAGAAGGGCAAGGTTTGATGATTTACCAGCTGGAACATATCTGATTAAAATTTGGTTTGAAAATCCGCCATTTGAAGATGAGCGGCAGTTTATCGGATGGCAACTTATTGATCTGCAAGAAGATACAGAGACTCGCGTTAAGTGTGTACCTGCTGGATGGATTCAAGTTTCTGTGTTTAACCAATACGGAGGGGGAGTCGAACATGCACAAGTATACATTATTAAGGATGAGGTGATCATTGCTGAAGGAGAAAGCAATATTACTGGCAATATGCTGATCAGTGTGCCTTGTGATTTAAAGGATACTTACACTCTGAAAGTTGTATATAAAGGATTTCTAGCGTATAAACAACAGATTCGTGTTGGTTTGATAAGAAAAATACTACCTTTGAAGATACCTGTAGAAATTGCAGTCCATGATGTTACTATAAATGTACAGAATGATCAAGGGAGCGCTCCGTCTTTTAACATGGGTATGAAACTTACCAGCGATGATATGGAATATCCAACTGAAATAATGCCAGATGAATCGTCTCCTGGGACATATATATTCAGTGATCTTTATCCTGCAGACTATGCTCTTGGGATTAGTTATCAATCATTTGAGGTTGAAGAAAAAATTCAGATTCCTAAGATATCATCGATGACAATTGTTCTTTATGATTTTGTTGTGAATGTAAAGGATACTTGGGATCTTCCCCCAGGAATCAATTTAGATATTGTAATGGTGAGTGACGAATTTGTAAAACCAGTTATAGTAGTAGGAAAATCGCTATCTGCCGGAGTATATCAAGTTAGCGATCTCTATTCGGGAAATTATATACTCAAAATTTCTTATAAATCATTCATTGTCAAAGAATCTATTCAGATATCTCCATATGATAGCGATGAATTGGCAGTGTTTTTCCCTGCTGAATTCAATGTTACAACAACCATTTTTGATGTCCGTGGCATCCCGTTGTCAAATGCAAAGGTTATCGTAGAAAGAAAAGAGAAAGAACTTCGAGCAATTACTGATGAAATGGGAGGTGCGATATTTTCTATTCCACCTGGTTCTTACAATTGCAGTATATATCACAACGATGAATTGATTGCTAATAGAAAAGTTGAAGTTTTAACTGAAAAAACATATGAAATTGTAACAAACAATGAGCCTTTGCTTCCGTCCATCATAACAAGTTTAACTATAATATTACTTGCCGGAGTTGCATTTCTAAGTTACAGAAAAAAAGATGTGATGTTTTTCCTTAAAATATTAGCTATTTTACTTGTAATTGTAGCCATTGTTTCCCCATGGTGGGCATTACATGGTTCGTCTTCTGACCCTTATACCGAAACATCTACTAAATTATTTATAACTCCAGCAAAAATGGTTACAATTACATCAAACGACAATGTAACAATAGGAGAACCATATTTATTGGGCGATGAATTTTCAGCAGAAGTTGATCTATTGTTTACGACCGTAGTTGTCGGCTTCATATCTGTAATGGAGCTTTTGCCCACAGTAATGATTGTTGGCATTATCTGCATAATATCAAGTTTAATACTTACCAATTTTTCCAAAAGGAGACTCTCATTTGTAGTTTTTCTTTTAGCTATTATACTCTTCATTGGTGCCATTGCTGTATTTTCTTATGCTATGTCCGAATTGGTGAGTGGAGCGGTTGGAAGTTTCATTGGAAGTGGAAATCTAGGAGTAAGTATTCCTGGTGAAGAAATATATGAGGAGTTAAATTGTAGTTGGGGACCTGATATCGGATTTTATTTGTTATCGTTATCCATAGGAATTCTTATATTTACTATTGCATCCAATATCCAAAAAAAAGATTTAAAATAATAAAAATAAGATTCCGTATGATCGTTTTTACATGTTGTCGATAAATGAGAAAAATATAAGTTCTATCAAGCGATACTATTTGTTATAAGAAGGGGGAGGAAACCTGGTGAAGAAACCAACGATAATATACTTGTTAATTGTCCTATGGCTTCTACTTGCAGGATTGTTCATTGCATGGGGAATCTTTTCTTTAGGATATATTGTACAACTTCCTGGAGGTTATGAACCCATTTCAAGTTGGGAACAAACCAGACTTTCAGAATTGTATCCTATGTTGCACTTTGGAACGTTATTATCTACCATAACCTGGTTTGTCTTTGCATCCCTATTTACATTCTTTTCATATGGAACATTTAAAAGAAGGAAATCGGTATGGACTTCGGGCATCATACTCTCTACAATCTTTATTGTTATACTTGGTTTGATGCTTGCATCAGTAATGGTCACTTTATTGATTTTCCTGGATCGCTTTTTAGTGCTTGGTCTGGTGACCGTCATCATAGCATTCTTAGTCGATATCGCGCTCATCTTTTGTTTAACGAGGCCTGCTAGTAAAGTCTATTTTGAAGAAAATAATAATGGTTAAATTCCATTCTTATACTGAGATATTTATCTCTCTCAACATTTTATTGATAATTGAAGTTGGCGCATCCATAAGTAGATTTTTATAAGGGGATGGAGGTATAATATCTAATTTGCTTAATTCTTCAGCCTTTTTTATGTGATTTTTTATTTCGTCGAGATAAATTTGTTGGATTTTAGATGAATGTTTATCAACTTTTTTCCTAATGGCTCTCGATGTTAACGAACGAGTGATGATTCTATGTTCCAATTTGTTTAAAAGGGGAATGATAACGCTGTCAATCATTTCACCATTCACTAAATCAACGAGATCATCAGCCAGTTGGTAGGCAAGTCCAATTTCTCTACCATATTCTGCAAAGACATTCAATATGTCGCCAGACATATTTGCTTCCATGGCCCCTGCTTTACATGCCGAAGAGAATAATGCAGCAGTTTTCAAATCGATGATTTTGTTGTATGCTTCAAAAATTTGTGATTTTACAGATGTTTTTTTTAGAGTTTTAGCATTGTGTGTGTTGAAGTTAACTTCATCGATTTCTCCATTGATAATCTCATCCCATGAATCAACATATAATTTAGCGACCTCTTTTCCGTGACTGAGAGCAATGTTAAAGCCTAATGAGAGCATTTTATGGCCGGTAAGAATAGCATTGGCAATGCCTTCTTTAACGTGAAATGAAGGTTTTCCTCTGCGCTCTTTATCTTTATCAATGATATCATCATGAACAAGAGAGGCGGTGTGTGCTAGCTCAATGCCAACAGCTCCTTCCAAAGCTTTTTGGTATTGATGAGGAGTTTCCTTCCCCCGAGTGCACACCTTAAATGTAAGATGAGCTAATAGAGGACGTAGTCGTTTTCCATCTTCCAATATTTCTATGATTTTTTTATCAGAGATGGTGGTTTTTATCTTTTCTTCCAGCTCATCCTTCGAACTATTGAAAAAATCATCTAGACCGGATGGCTGGTTATTCATAACTGATATCCCCCACAGATTTAAAAGTGGAATCTCTACTATATATATTACTTTTTATTATATATAAACTTTTGTTGTTACAATTATATATAGGATTTTGCAACGATATAGATCTCTGAACTGCTTTTTCGTGAGGCGGCAGGTGAAAACTGTTTCACCATTCTAAAGTTCTGACTTACTTTTCCAACAAATGAATCAAGGTCCTTGCCATTGAACACTTTGCAGACAAAATTTCCTCCCGATTTAAGGAGTTGTCCTGCTAATAAAAGTGAATGCTCACAAAGATAGATGCTTCTTGCGTGGTCGATTGAGTAATTGCCCGAGATATCCGGGGACATATCTGACATTACAACGTCTGCTTTGTTGTCTTCAATCATCCCTCCGATTTCATCCATGGTTGCTTTCTCAGTTAAATCTCGTTGCAAAAAGGTTACTCCATCAAGTGGTTCAATGGATGATAGATCGATACCAATGATTGTACCTTGATTGCCAACCAACTCTTTGGTGACTTGACTCCAACCGCCAGGAGCCGCACCAAGATCAATTACAATATCGCCTTTTTTAATAACAGAAAATTTCTTTTGAATTTGTTTTAATTTAAAGGCGGAACGGGCTCGATACCCTGCCTGCTTTGCTTCTTTATAATAATGTTCTCGCTTTTTTTCCTTATACCAACGAGTCATGATTCTATAGGATAATATCGATATCTAGTCTTTCTGCCAGTTCCTTGTATCTGTTTCGAATAGTTACCTCCGTTACACCAGCAACATCTGCTACCTCTCTTTGTGTTCGTCGTTCTCCGCATAGTATGGACGAAATATAAATAGAGGCTGCAGCAACACCAGTTGGTCCGCGTCCACTTGTTAACTCTTTGTCGGCTGCATCTTTGAGAATTTCAATTGCCTTGGATTGCGCATCTCCGGAAAGTTTAAGCTCGCTACAAAATCTTGAAATGTAATCCTGTGGTGAGGTTGGCATTAATTTTAATCCTAATTCTCGTGCAATGAATCTATAAGTTCGTCCAATCTCTTTTCTTGAAACTCTTGAAGAACCTGCGATTTCATCTAATGTTCTTGGTACGTTACATTGTCTGCATGCTGCATAAAGTGCAGCTGCAGATACGCCCTCAATACTTCTTCCTCTGATAAGATTCTTAAGAACTGCTTTACGATAGATCATAGCGGCAGTTTCTCTAACGTTTCGAGGTAATCCCATACCAGATGCCATTCGATCAAGTTCTGATAATGCAAAAGCAAGGTTTCTTTCTGTAGCATCAGAAATTCTAATTCTTCTCTGCCATTTTCTAAGACGATATAACTGCGCCCTATTTCTGGTTGGTATAGATTTTCCATATGAGTCCCTGTTTTTCCAACCAATCATTGTTGAAAGACCTTTATCATGAATTGTATATGTCATTGGTGCCCCAACCCTAGCTCTCTTTTCTCTTTGATCAGCATCAAATGCTCTCCATTCGGGACCATGATCAATAAAATCTTCATCAATAACAAGCCCACAATCCTCACATACCAGTTCTGCTCTAGAATAATCTTTTGTGAGATGTGTACTACCGCATGATGGGCATTGAGTAATTTCTTCTATGCTTGGTTTTACTTTTTTCTTTTTTGCTTGAGGTGAATTCATTACTAATCTTCCCCCATAAATTTTTTATACTTTGCGATATACTTTTAAATGACATAAAAGAACTTATATATAAAGATTATGTCAATTTGGCAGGGGTTTTAAGGAGTCTGACTAACGAGTCAGGATTGTTTGACGGCTTTGCGGGTTCTGTTACAATAAGCGTTGGTACAATAGCGTTGTTACATATGGGTTGGTAAATTTAATTATTTTGTTTTTCTTTAACCATAAGGATTAATTATTTTCCATAGGGCTGAAATTTGTGCGCGCATAAGATAATAATCATTTGTCCTAAATGCCTTTGAAAGCTCCCTATATATATACCTGGGTCGCAGATAGAAGCTTTTTGTTGCACGGGTGCAAAATCTCTGTAATTCTTCTTTTGAAAAATTGCTGAGATCGCGCTTTATATCCGCAGGTTGAGAATAGCCATCATCATCAGATATTTTTCCATTGGCTACTGCCTCATCCCATAGCTGAGAGCCATACATGTAGTAGAGGGGTAGAAACATGACAAAATCTAATGGCAATGAACAAGCAAAATCAATGGTTCTTTGAATATGAGATTCTTGTTCACAGGGCGCTCCAACTATGAAATTGCCGACAGTAAAAAAATCCATCTCATTAGCCATATGTACCGCCTTCTGAATTTGATCAATAGATATTTTTTTATTGTAAAAATCCAAAGTTTCTTGATTCCCAGATTCAATCCCAAATTGTATATAGGTGACTCCTGCCTTCCGCATTTTCTTAAATAATGGTCGATCTGCAGTGTCGACCCGTGTTCCTTCAATGAGCAGATCAATATCAGATCCTTGGTCAATGAGGCGGTCCATTATTTGATGCGCCCGTTTTTTATCGGTGAGAAAGTTTTCATCAACGATCATAACAGATCCATAGTCATCATTGAGTTCTTCTATTTCAGTGACAACATTTTCAGCGGATCGTTGTCGAAAAGTTGTGTACAAAGGATTTTTTCGTGAGCAGAACCGGCAGTTAAATGGGCATCCTCTGCTGGTAATCATTGAGGTATGTTTTGATCTAAATAGATAACTATCATTTATTTTTCCATAGGTATATTTGTTGACAAGATGCCGAGCAGGGTAAGGGATTGTATCAATATCATCAATTAGTTTGGGCGGTTTTCCGGCAATAATCTTACCGTTTTTTCTATAGTGAACGCCAGGTATATCGAGTTTCTTTCTTTTTCCTTCATAAAATTGTGCGATTTCTTTGATGGTTTGTTCGCCATCACCTTGTACACTGATTACTGCGTTGGGTATTTCTGTTAGTGATTTTTTTGGGTGAAATGTACAATGAGGGCCTCCAATGATAATGGGTATTGATGGATCTATGTTTCTTATGTATTGTGATATTTCAGCTGCGATCTTGTATGGATATGATGCTACGCTTAGGCCAACTGCATCAGCATGCGGTATCGCTTGTTTTATTGTTTGAAGGGGGGTTTTTTCTGAGTAGTATTCAATGATTTCAGCGGTATGTCCTTCTTCTTCTAAGGAGCTGGCAAGATATAGGAGACCCAGGGGTGGATGTACTAGTGGAACATTATGGGACATTTTTCGTAAGGCAAAAAATCCAACAGAACGAGCGGCGTTGATGAATAGAAACTTCATGGACCTCCCTTAATCAATGAATTGTTTTATGTAGCATAAATGTTATGGTTTTGTGATATTAATATAGCTAATATGCAATGGCCGGTGCCGTTCTGTATAATCCGACGGTGTTGTTTTCACAGTGTTGAATCTACGGCATTCAGTTCAAGTAGAAATGCATAAATAGCAATGTGCTATTCATCCCCCATGTATATAGTATATGGGGGTTTTTCATGAAACTGACGATACCACCAGAACCAAAGATCTTAAAAGAACAAACAAAAGGAACCACAGAAAAAAAGTGGGACATTGACACTCTAAGTATGTGGTTTGGTAACCGGTTACCAAGCTATCTATGGAAAGATAGTGGTTGGTCGCAACCATTAAAATGCGAAGGGTATACATGGCAGAGTTTTCTGAAAATATTGTCCTTGCATAAAAAGGAGATTATTCGCTGGTCACGAAATGCCTTGTCATGGAAAGAATTCTTAGCTAAATTGCAAGAAACCATAACAGATCCAGTGATCAAAAGCTTAATTCTTGGATAAGGTGACATCGATGAATACCTGTGAGGAGATAGACGGATATCCTATTGTTTTGACTGCTTCACGTGCAGAAGCAAACGAGTATGACAATAATCCATTTGCTGCGTTCATTTGTACATTCCCAAAAAAATTATCAGGCTATGTACTTCGGGAACATCTTGCCAATTTAGAGAATAACGAAAACGGTACTGCCAAGAACACCATTTACGGTTTGAGAAAAGTAGAATCTCTTCTGTTAGATGAATTCGGAGAAGATGTCGTTGTTGTCTCACACTATGACAATCTCCACCAATTTATAGGTAAAAAAACAAAGATTGTAGGCATCTCTTCCATGGATCCAATGGGACTTGCGTATGTTTCTACAACCTATAATTCTCTTATTGGTTTTGGTGGAGAGGCTTTAAACGCCGCTGAATTTGAGAAATTAATAACCCATCCATCTATTCAAAAATATAAACCAAAGATAGTGGCGGGTGGTGCCGGATCATGGCAAATCAGTGAAGCAAGAGCTCAAGAGAAGTTAGGAATTGATGTACTGTTTCAAGGGGAAGGGGAAGATGAGCTTGTCGGTGTTTTTAAGAAATTGATGAACGGAGAACATGTCCCTTCATACTACAATGCGAAAAAGCCAAGCAGGGAGAAAACGCCTCTCATCAAACACGCCGCTAGTTATGGAATGGTTGAAATAACAAGAGGGTGCGGACGCGGATGTCAATTTTGCAGCCCTACAAATCGAACCAAGTATTCATTTCCTATAGACCACATCATGAAAGAAGTTGAGATAAACGTAAAAGAAGGGGCTAGATCAATTTTTACGGTTACTGAAGATATCTTTCTCTACAAATCAAAACCAGGGTTTATTCCCAACAGGAAAGAAATTGTAAAACTTTACAAATCAATTGCATCATATTCTGGCGTTGAATGTATTCTGTTATCACATGCTTCTTTTGCACCGGCAATTTATGACAAAAAACTTCTGGAGGAGTTAACCCCCATCTTAATCGAAAAAACAAAATGGAATCCGGATACAAGCAAGATTTACAAGAAACCGTTCATCTCAGTTGAAATTGGAATAGAAACTGGAAGTGTTAGACTTATGCAGAAATACATGAAAGGCAAGGCACTACCATTCAGCGTTGACAATTGGCCAGAACTTGTCCTCCAGGGCATTGGTATGATGAACGATTATGATTGGTGGCCGTTGTGTACGATTATGACAGGGCAACCAGACGAAACAGAAGAGGATACAATTGCAACATTGAATTTAATTGATGATCTGAGAAACAATAATGCCAAGATGTTCTATACGCCAGTTTTATTTATCCCGTTAAAAGAGGCAGTGCTTGGTGACTCTAGGAGAATTGACCTTGAGAATCTTACAGAGCTTCAATGGGACTTGCTAGCCAGATGTTGGAAAAACAACATTGATTTCTGGACACCCGACATGAGATGGATATATGGGCCTGCATTTTTCATGAGTCATTGGTTATATGCTCGATGGAAACATGGTAAAAAAGCAACTGCTGCAATGATGAGATTGGCTGGGCTCCCCATTAATGGAAAGATCGATAAACCATGCAATCCAGAGTATTGCCAAAATGGTTTTAAGGCAACCTTTGAACAATTGAAGGATCGTTTCTTCTGAAGACCCGATCAACTTTTAAAAAATACGTGATATGCAAGGTACGAAGAATAAATATCAACCTTGCTAGTTACTTCATATGGTGAATGCATAGAAAGTACAGCTGGTCCTAGGTCGATTACTTCCATTCCTAGTCTGGAGAAGTACTTTGCAACTGTGCCTCCTCCACCTTTGTCAACTTTGCCGAGCTCTCCAGTTTGCCAAGGTATTTTTGCCTTATTAAGCATCGATCTTATCTCTGCAACATACTCTGCAGAGGCATCGTTAGCAGAATATTTACCGCCATGACCAGTATATTTAGACATGACAATGCCGTTTCCCAGGGATGAAGCATTTTTAAGTTCGAATACTTCAGTATAATTTGGAGTTACCGCAGCATTTACATCGGCTGAGATGACTTTTGATTTTAACATCACTCTATCAACATCAACCTTTGGATCTAATCCCTTTATTATAGAGCGGAGAAATGTTGTTACCTGAGCCGTGGTACTGCCTTCGCTCCCAATCTCTTCCTTATCAACAAATAATGCAATGGCAGTATATTCCGGGTTTTTTATATCCAAAATGGCTTTTAGAGATGTAAACGCACAGGCCCGATCATCCTGTCCGTAGGCAGCAACAAGTGATCTGTCAAATCCCATGTCCTTTGCCTTGAAGGCAGGAACGGCTTCAAGTTCTGCAGAAACAAAATCCTCTTCAACCATACCATAGTCTTTATGCAGTTTGTCTAGAATGGCGGATTTAATCTTTTCTTTAAAATCACCAGTTGCAGGCATACTTCCTACGACAATATCAAGACTTTCTCCTTTTATGGCATCATCAAATTTTTTGGTATCTTGTACCTCGTGAGACAGATGCGGTAGAAGATCAGATACAGCAAAAACAGGGTCTTTTTCATCTTCACCTAATGTAAAGGTTACTTTTTTTCCATCCTTTTTAATTACAATTCCATGCAATGCAAGGGGAGTGATAACCCAATGGAATTTTTTAATGCCTCCGTAATAATGGGTTTCAAAAAGAGCGAGGTTGCTGTCTGAGTCTTCATACAATGGAATCTGTTTTAAATCTAGTCTTGGGGAATCTATATGAGAAATAATAATACGAAGTCCTTCAGATATTGGTTTTTTCCCACGAACAATTAACGCTGCTTCCTTTTCACGATTTATAATAAGTTTTTTCTTTCCTTTTTTTGCAATGCCTTCTATGATTTTAACTGCCTCTCGCTCCGTTTTCGCGCCATTAAGAAATGTTTTGTAATACTCTGCAAAATCAAACGCTTTTTTTATCTGATCTTTCGTGAAAATCTCCCAAGCTAACTTCTTCTTGTAGCCGTATTTGCTCTCTCTCTCACTCATGAAAACCCCTTTATGGGCATATATTACCTAAATAAAAAGGTAACTAAAAGAAAAAGAAGAAAAGGGGATCCTATCTTCTAATGATAAATACGATTACTGCAACGCCTATTATACATATTGCAGCGATTATGGCAATAAAAAACAGAAATGTCGTGTTGTCTGTTCCTCCCGATTCGTCATCATCTCCGGTATCTTGGCCGCCAGTATCTCCATCTCCAGTATCGCCATTTTCGCTATCAAACTCACCATATATTTCATCCGAATATTCATTTAGATCTGCTGCTATTTCTGATGTTAACGCATAAATTGCGGCAAATTCATCTTCACCAACATATTCAAAAGAAATTGTCAGTTTGTCTTCATCAACGGAAAAGTCGCTTTCAAATAATTCATAGTTTAAATCAAAGGCAAGAGTTTCACCATTGACGTACATAACAGTATAACTATTTTCTAAAAATTCAAGAGAGAAAGAATAGCTTATCATCTCAGTGTCATTCAAAAATTCTTCAAGTTCTGTATCATCCATACTGGAAGTTAGCTCCTCAAGATAGTCTTCATCTACATATATTCTAAAAATACCGATATTTCCTTTATCTTCTATAATACCTTCAACAACTAATTCAAAAGTTATTGTATTACCTTCTTTAGAATATGTTAATTGTCTAACATCGATATTCGGTTTTTCTGTAGTATTTTCATCAGCAATATAATCATAAACATCGCCTGCTTCATCTGTTAAAATTATCTCATCGTCTGCAACAACAGAGTTCATTGAAACAACAAAAAGACTGCATGCTACCAATGCCAATATCAATATTTTCTTCATCATGTGTATCACGTCTTTTTTTCAAATAGTTGTATCCAAGCTATAGAGAATATGGTTTATAATCTTTATTTAACAGTTATTATCGAAAAAATAGTGTTATCTATAGACTTTACTCTAAAATAGATAGCTTGCAATCCTTTTTCAGTTTGCAAGATAGAATCTATTTTAATTTATCTTTCATTCCTTTTAACGTAGTAGTTAAATCATCTATCGTAGAGTCGAGTGTACCCAGTGTTTCATGTACCTTGTCTGTCACAACAGCCCCATGCGGTGAGGGCGTTATGATACCATCTTTTTCAAGTGTTCTTAAGGAGTATCTTATCATATGTTGTGGTTGTCCGGTCATCTGAGATAGTCGTATAATTCCAATTGGGCCATGTTCTTTTACATTCTGTAAAACATCGAGATGTCTACCAAGAAGACCGAGTTCTTTTTCTGCTACACCGGTGATACCCGATCTACTCTTATTTTTTTCTTCCAATAACATACCTCCGGGTTAATTGCTAACATAATGCACTACCAGTATATAAAAATCACTATTGGCACAATTTTAATAAAAATATAAAAAAATATAAGATGGAGGATTAGTATTCATTGTTTCATGGCAATCGGATTTGCATTATTATCAATAAGCCCATTACATGAAAAAGAAGTGTATGATGCTCTAAACAATATGCCTGCAATAACAGAGGTTCATCCCTTGTTTGGGGAGTACGACATTTTAGTGAAAATAGAATGCGGTGACATAGACGCAATTGGTGAAGTGGTTATCAAAGAAATACGATCATTGAAAGGCATAGTAGACTCAAAAACGCTCATTGGAACAAAAAGTTTAGGCGGAGATTAAAAAATATTTTATTTTTTTCTCTGTTGACGGGCAAGATATCTGAAACGTTCTCCGATAAGAAACATTTCTGCAACGAATCTTACTTCGTATTGTTCTTCTTCATCCGTTACTTGCCCTACGATTAACATACTTCCCACGTTTCATTTCATACCTTTAATGTTAATTGTTAACATGATTCATTATATTACTATTTGTTGTCCATTACTATATAATAATTTCTATTTTTTTAAAAATATTATATATTTAAAATTGATTGTTCAATCTTCCCATTTTCTATTTTTTATAAAAGAGTCTTATCAGCCAGATTCATATTTTTATCAAAAGTATAAACAATAGGAACTCCTGTTGGAATTTCAACATTGGGTATTTCTTGTTCTGATATGTTTTCTACATACATTGTAATAGCGCGAAGACTATTACCATGAGCTGAAACTAGAACCGTTTTACCCTCTTGTAAATCCTTTAAAATACATTTTTTATAGTAAGGGGTTGTACGTTCACAAGTATTTTTTAAACTTTCACCACCAGGCGGTTTAGTATCATAGCTACGTCTCCAAAGATGAACCTGTTCGGCTCCATGTTTCTCTCTGGTCTTTTCCTTGTTCAACCCTTGGAGATTACCGTAGTAACGCTCTGCTAAGTCAACCGACTGGTAGATCGGCATCTCTTTTTTCATATCGCCAGTATGATGTTCCCAATCATGGACCCTTTTTTCTTCGTGGTAAATAATAGGGGTTCTTTCATCGTTTAATTCCAAAAGTATGTAATGAAGAGTCTGAAACGCACGAAGCATGTGGGATACATACATGGTGTCAAACTTTACATCTTTCAGTTTTTTACCTGCAGATATTGATTCGTTTATCCCCTTCTCCGATAATGGGACATCTACCCAGCCTGTAAAACGGTTTTCTAGATTCCATTGAGACTGTCCATGCCGAACCATTACTAATTTTGACAGTTTACCAACTCCATATTTTATTAAATTTCAATCTCTATGCCAACAGGGCAATGATCAGAACCCATAACGTCCTGCATAATAAATGCTTTTTTGATGTTTGGTAAAAATTCTTTATTAGCAAAAAAGTAGTCAATTCTCCATCCAACGTTTCTCTCTCGAGATCTGGTTTTCATGTCCCACCAAGAATATTGATTTGGTTCTTTGTTGAAATGCCTAAATGTATCAACGTATCCATGATCGGTAAAAGTATCTATCCAAGCACGTTCAATGGGTAGGAATCCAGATCGGTTTTCGTTTGCTTTTGGATGGGTAAGATCAATTTCTTCATGGGCAGTGTTGAAATCCCCACACACCACAATGTTTTTTCCTTTTGCTTTCAAGTTATTGGCATAGGCAAGAAGTGTATCATAGAAGTCAAGTTTGTAATCTAGTCTTTCTTGGTTCTTTTTTCCGTTTGGGAAATAGATATTAAACAATATAAAAGATGGAAATTCTGTTATGAGGGTTCTTCCTTCAATATCAAATTTTTCTATGCCAAAGCCATTTTTTACATCTATTGGTTTTTCTTTTGTAAATGTAGTAACACCACTATAGCCTTTTCTTTCTGCAGAATTTATATAGATGTGATATCCGGGGGTGTTTTTAAGATGGGGCGGAAATTGTTCGGGAAGTGCTTTGATCTCCTGGAGACATAGAATATCTGGTGATTCTTTTTTGAACCAGTCAAATAATCCCTTTTTATCAGCTGCCCGAATTCCATTTACGTTCCATGAGATTATTTTCATCTAGTAAAAGTGTATATGAAACAAGCTGATAAGATTAATGAAGAGGTGGTGGCGGAACACCTCCTGGCAAACAGGGTTGATTGTCTGGAATATTCCACTGATTAAGATTCTCAATATTGATAATTAGGTAGAGATAAACAGGGATTGTAGTTTTCATCCAATGAACAAGATGATCATGTTGTCCTGCATGAATCCACGGTTCATACTCTTTAGAAAGGAGTTCAAAAGTAAAACAAGGAACGTGGAATTCCTTGAAGCACCAATCAGTCACTGTACCACTCGCACTATAGCTTAGTGGCGTGTCTTCATATTCTGTATATGTTGCAACCCACTGTTTTGTATAGGCAAAAACATTTTTTTCTTGCAATGTAATCTCAAAAGGAGGCTTAAAAGCGCTCCAAGGCGTTATAAAATTATGTACAGCAGTATGACAATTAGTGTAAAAAGAAAAATGTTCATCTGCTATATTTATCATCAAAGATTTCATTGCCTGTGATTCTGGCTCTGAAAAGGGCCTTCTTCCTGCATTGGTAAGTGAACCAAAACGGGGGATGATAAGATAGGGGATTTCAATGCAACCAAAGAGTTTTCCAAGAGGTAGACTATGTCCTCGCAATCTCCCAAAATCAACATCAAAATTCCGATTAAGATCAATACTATTTGCATTCCATCGAGTGTTCTGTTGTCTCCCGTCTGGATTTATTAAAGGAACGATATAAATCTCGGTCGTATTCAAAATGGTGGTAACAGTTATATTATTACCAAAATTAATAAGAAGATAATCGGCAAGATATAAGCAAGCTTCACCAGCCTCCCATTCATTACCATGAATACAACCGTCTATTAGACAGGAAAATTTTGCTTGGTTGTTTTTTTCATTTGTTATTTTGATACACCGAATATCTCTCCCTAAAACGCTTTTTCCTATAGAAAACACGTCTACTAAATCAGGAAATTTAGCGTTAAAATCGGTTAGCATTTTCATAGTAGCTCCATAGTTGTGGTATTTTCCATCTTTCCAGTCTGGAAGTATAGATGGAAAGTCTAGTTGGATCTCTAATGTCAATATCTCTGATTTTTCTACAACTTTTTCCTCTTCAATGCAACCAGTAAATATCGCTGTTGCTAAAATGCTAAAAAGAAAAAACAGCCTCAATAAGTTAGTTTTTCTACGAATCATTTTGTCAACTTATAATTTTATAGAATATATTTATTGTTATCCGCCTATTAAATAGTTGTCATCAAAGAAGTTTAATAAGGATGTTTACATTTTCGTATCTCCCAGAACAAGAGTGAACAAAGGGGAGTTAGATAATAAAAAAGTGATGATTATGAAGCATGTGCATTATACAGAGGTTGAGTTGGAAGAACCCAAAGAACAAGGAATAAAAGATGTAACAGTGAGATGGCTTATTTCAAAGAAAGATGGGGCTGAAAACTTTGCTATGCGTCTTTTCGAAATTGAACCTGCGGGGCACACACCGTTGCATCAGCACGATTGGGAACATGAGATGTTTATTTTAGAGGGAAGCGGCATTACTCGGGATAAAAACAATGAAAAACCGTTTAGACAAGGAGATGTATTTTTTGTCCCATCTATGGAATGGCATCAGTTTGTAAACACCGGAAAAGAAACGATGAAGTTATTATGTTTAATTCCATATAAGTAAGATTGAAATAAGAGGAAATCTATCAAAAAATCTATGGCGGCAATGCTGGTTTTCATTTGTGGAATATTGATGATGTGAATAATTAAGATTCTATTTTCACACCATTAAAAAGTTATGTCAATGGCACATCCTTTCTTAGATCGTCTTTCATTTTTTTACCTGTTTTTTTCTCCCATTCCTTAATTGAGATGGAATGTTTCTCCCGGATTTTGTCACCATAGCCAAGACCATTATAGGAACAGAACGGTACAATGCCTTCAAAAGTTGTATAATGTATAACGCAACGCTGTAAACGATCTATATTGAGATTCCATGCATCTTGGAACCACATAGAACCGACAAAGAGGCTCTTGTAATGGAATCCTCTTAGTGAATCATAGCTACCTCCGATTGCAGCATCCTTTAGTAGTTTTTTCAAATCAAAACCGTGTGGTGCTTTATCATAATCAACAAAGTTGTCTATATTTTTTAAAAATGAGGCAGCAACTCGTAATTTTTTCAATGGACCTTTCTTTACACTTTGTTTATTGACAAAGTTCAATAAGCCTTCTGCATCGATAAATCTAGTTATTGGTATAGGCTTTCCATCGTCATAAAAGATATACGTCGCACCGCCGCAACCAGGATGGGCAGTAAATTCTACCTGTGTTTCTTCTTTCAAAAGCTCGATGAGCTTTGAAATCGGGAATACGAAAGGAACTGGGAAAAAGTCATCACGAGATATTTGGCCATCAAACTCTTTTTCAATTTCTTCCATCATATTGACATAGTCAACTCGCTGTTGTTCTCTCTTTTCATCTTTTATCTTTGTTACTCTGCCACAGAAAGAAATCGGTTGAAAATTCACCCCACGCACAATATCCATGTTGTCAAGGGCAAAGCGAACAATTTTACCAGTTTCGTGGAGGTTTTTATCGCCGATTAGGACTGGGACCAAGACAACCTTTAAGTTTACTTTTCTTAAGTTTTCTATCGCCCTTTTATTTTGTTCTATCCAAGGGTTAGTTTCCTTAGTAATGCCATCGAAACTCATGTAGATAGTATTGACCCTTTCATCTTTAAGACGTTGACAATAATCAACGCTTTCAGCAAGTTTTAATCCATTAGTATTGACTTGGATATGAGAAAAACCTAATTCCTTTGCCATTCTAACAATTTCAAAAAGATCTTCTCTTATAGTAGGTTCTCCACCCGTTATCTGTATCGCTTTAGAACCCATCGGTCTCTCGGTTCTAGCTTGAATCATTAAATCCCTAAGTTGGTCTAATGTGGGCTCATATACGTAACCTGCTGCTCCAGCATTCATGAAACAGTAACTACATCTAAGATTACATCTGTTTGTAGCCATAAGATTGGTCAAAACCGTTTGAGATTTGTGTTCGGCATAGAGCGGAGGGTCGTTAAAAAATTTTGTTTTTACATCAGGAGCAGTTTCTCCAGTAATCTTATATTTTATCCATTTTTTGTAAACATCAGCATCGCTGAAATAGATGTCCTTGAAAGAACCGTGTTTCTTACATTTTTTTGTAATCCAGATTTTTCCATCTTCCTCAATAATGGAGGCGGCAATCTTATGGATTTTTCCTTCCTGATAGCATGCAGGACAGACAGATTCTGTTTTTTCTAACTCTTTCATCTCAGTCAACCCTTTATTGGATTTTAGGGTCTATACATTTTTTTCTTTATAGCTTTAACTGTCTAATATCAAGCGAGATTTTATAATGTATTAGTGAATAACGGCTGAATCGTGTGTCTAGCAATCCCTGGTAAAATAGTAGAAATGGATTCAACTAAGGATCATGCAACAGTAGATTATGGTGATGGTACCAAACGTAAAGCAAATATCACTCTTGTTGAAGTAAAAATTGGCGATTATGTTCTAGTTCATGCCGGTTTTGCTATTCAGGTTCTTGATGAAAAGGAAGCACAAGAAACTCTTGAATTGTTCAGAGAAATGTTGTCTTCTGAGGAGGATGATAGTGTTTTCACTTCGGGATAAACAGCTGGCGAGTGAAATTGTTTCAAAAATTAAAAAATTGGATGTGAACCTAAAATTTATGCATGTTTGTGGTACACATCAAGATACTCTAGTCAAACATGGTCTAGACTCGTTATTTAGCAAGTGCGGCATTCAAGTAATACAAGGACCCGGGTGCCCTGTATGCGTTACAACCCCAAAAGAAATCGAAGAGATGCTTTTATTGGCTCGAAAAGGAAAAGTAGTGACAACCTTTGGAGATATGATTCAAGTTCCGGGACAAAATGATTCGCTGCAAAACATAAAAGCCGAAGGGTCGGACGTTAGAACGGTTTATGGAATAGAAGATGCAGTTCAAATCGCTAAAGAAAATAAAAACAAAGACGTGGTTTTTATGTCCATAGGATTTGAAACAACAACACCCATGGCTGCTGCTGCAATTTTCAATGATCCTCCAAAAAACTTTTCAATTTTAAGTTGCCATCGTGTTGTACCACCTGCTTTAAAGGCAATTATTGAAATGGGAGAGCTAAAGCTTAATGGAATTATTGAACCTGGCCATGTTTCTACAATCATTGGATCGAAACCATATGAGTTTATTTCCAAAGATTACAACATTCCTCAAGTAATTGCAGGATTTGAACCTCTTGATCTTCTAATGGGTGTTTGGATGCTTGTTCAACAAATAGAGAATGATAATCCAAAAATCGAAAACGAATATCTGCGTGCTGTAAAAGAAGAAGGAAATGTTAAAGCGCAACAAGTAATCGAAGATGTTTTTGAACCTTGTGACGTAAAATGGAGGGGTTTTCCGGTTATATCTGGATCTGGTTTAAAACTTCGAGATAAATTTGAGGAATATGATGCAAGGAAGAAATATGAGAGAGACCTTGGAGAGTTAAAAGATGAGGAATTTCCGGAACCAAAAGGGTGCCGCTGTGGAGAGGTGCTACGTGGTCTGATTTCTTCTAAAGAATGCCCACTTTTTGGTAATAAATGTGTACCCAATAATCCTGTTGGACCTTGTATGGTTAGTACCGAAGGCAGCTGCAACATTGAATATCGTTATTCAAATAAGAAGTGAAAAACAATGAATATAATATTCTTTGGCGACAGTTTGACCGAAGGCGTCCCTGGTATATCATATCTTGACATTTTAAAAGAAAAATTGCCACAGCATAAACTAGTAAATGCTGGAAAAGGCGGAGATACTGTAATTAGCCTTTACCGAAGAATAAGAAAAATGAAACTAAAAGAAACCTATGATATTGCATTTCTATGGATTGGCACAAATGATATTCTTGTTAATGTATCAAAGAAATATCCAATTATTAAGAAATTCTGTATGCAGCCCTGGGCTAAAAGCACGAATGATTTCTCTAAGAGATATCAAAAACTTATTGAACTAATATCAAAGAATACGAAAAAGATATTTGTTGTATCACCGGCAATAATTGGCGAAGATATAGATAACAAGTGGAATAAAAAATTAGGAGAACTTTCTTTGGAAATCAAGAAAATATCATCAAAATTCAAAAATGTAGATTATATTGATATGCACAAGGAATTTACTTCTTTCCTATCAACAAAAAAGCCATCTAAATTTATTTTGAACGGTATTTTCAGAGACGTTATTGCAGCATGGCTTTTTAATATTCCAGGGCGCGTTGAGAAGAAATCTAGAGAGAGGGGTTTATATTTAACACTTGATGGCGCCCATCTTAATGCTGCTGGCGCGCAGATGATTTCCAATATCTTTTTGGAGCGTATTAAAAATGAAATGCGAAGAAGTAATTGAGAAATTAAAATCTCTTTATAGCCCGGAGAATGTCAAGGGAATGGCAAGGTATGGAATCAATCCTAAGAACAATCTTGGCGTTTCAATTTGTAAGCTGAGACCAATTGCTAAGGATATCGGTAAAGATCACAATCTTGCATTGAAGTTATGGGGTTCTGGTATTCATGATGCAAGACTCCTGGCTTGCTTTATTGAAGATCCTGCTAAGGTTACTGGAGAACAGATGGATTCCTGGGCGAAGGATTTTGATTCATGGGATGTCTGTGATCAAGCATGTACTAGTCTTTTTGACTTGACATCTCTTGCGTGGAGGAAAGTTTTTGAGTGGGCTGAACATGATGAAGAATTTGTTAAGCGAGGGGCCTTTTCATTAATTGCTGGCCTAGCTGTTCATGATAAGAAAGCTAGCAATAAAGAATTTGAACAATTTTTCCCCATAATTAAGAAACATTCAATTGATGAGCGTAATTACGTTAAGAAAGCTGTCAACTGGGCTTTAAGAAACATCGGTAAACGTAATCTATTCCTTAATAAACAGATGATAAAACTTTCAAAGGAGATTCTAAAGATCGATTCAAAAGCTGCTAAGTGGATTGCTGGGGATGCATTAAGAGAACTAACTAGTGAAAAAGTTAAAGAAAGACTAAATAAGAAGATGAACTAAACTATTCCTTTTATTGAAGCAGCGCAGTCTTTGCAGATCTTTTTGGTTTGACCTTTAATTTCAATGTAATGAATGTCATCAAGGCCGTGTTCTTCTCCGCATACAATGCATGTATGTTTTTCCTCTATCTTTTCACCTCCCACATTTTATTTTGGTTTATATTTCTTCATATTTTTGTTTGATACTTTGCTACTTATTGTAAAATATAAAAAGACTATCGAAAGTTCAATTGCAAAAATAAGCAAAAACCAGCCAAACGTTGAACCTATTTTCATTAGATCGCCCCAGTTTGTAAAATCCAAACCAAAGGTTATTACAATTGAACCTAGAAAAGGAATAAACATACCAACTATGACAATTGCTAAGATCATTGCCAAGTCTCTATTTTTCCCCATGATAACTCACTGATAATTAATTCATTATTAAAAGTTGTCCCAATATCATTCAAGATGATAGCTTATGGCCAATGATAGCATTCTGTCCTATAGATATACCGCCGTCGCCATTTGGAATCCGATTATGAACAGTTAGTTTCAAATCGGCGTTTTTAACCTGATTTTCAACCATTTCAGTAATTGGAATATTATATGATACTCCGCCGGTTATCCCAATGTTATCTATTCCTTTCTTCTCTGCATTTTCAATAGCAATATTTGTAAGATTGTCCATTATTGTTTTAACAAAAGAATGAGCATAATCCGCCTTTTCTTTTTCTGTGAGAGGTTTATCTATCATTTCATCCAGTTGTTCAAATAGATCAATTGTGTGAACTAATCCGCCTTTCGTTTTAGTATCAAATGAATATCTGGGTTCACCTATGACAAGATATCTTTCCAG
>Ga0315547_1001064_pt1 | contig 23116 bp, 18 predicted proteins | sample SalMarSW160240MG_2_FD_202542 | JGI IMG/M metagenome (GOLD analysis project Ga0315547, IMG submission 202542) | Salt marsh sediment microbial communities from the Plum Island Ecosystem LTER, Massachusetts, United States - Salt Marsh Sediment SW1601-240 ...
CCAACTCTACGTCTTGATTTCGAAGAGATTGCAACGCATCTTGGTACATAGAACTAGTGACTACATGCATTCGGCGAATCGTCGTCTCGATTGGCGCCTTGGATTCGTCGATAAATATTCGGATAAAGATCCTTCTGGAATCCGACTCTAAGATTCTCATGTACAACATTCCAACAATGTTGCGAACTGCTTTCTGTTGAGCAGCCGTGAATATGTCTGTGGAAACTAAAGTGATTCCAAAGTAACCGTTCAAGTAGCAGGCGATTATTTTTCTGGTTAGAAGGTCTTTGTTTTCGGAGGGGTCAACTTTTAGGGTAATCTCTCGGTGCTCTCTTTCCTTTCTTATTCCCGGGAAAACGATTAGCGAATTGTCCTTTTGAATGTTCAGAGTTACAAAGTCGCCGCGTTCTAACTCGGTTAATTTTATCCAGTGTTTAGGCAAGGAAATGACTAGTGACGAACGTCCAAGGGACATGATTTTGCGTTGATCCAAACACACACCTCACAGTTAACGGATAATATTTCACGTATATGTAGAGCCTCTTAAATATATATTTTCAAATCCTCGTCAAAGAAAATTTTCTGTTTATATAGGGTCACAGGTCAGATTGCCATTGTTCAGACCCTTTTTTTATCTTGACATTAAAATAGTGCAAACCAAACGAAATATAACAGAATTAAACCCTTGTAATCCTAAAAAACGGTGACGTCTTTGCTCAAACTCTACAACTCATTAACCCGAAAGCTCGAGATTTTTAAACCCCTAGAAAAGGGAAAAGTGAAGATGTTCACCTGTGGGCCGTCCATCTATCAGTTGCCACACATCGGCAACTATCGCACCTTTGTCTTTGAAGACATCCTTCAACGTTACCTTGAGTATCTCGGCTACAGAGTGGAGCGAGTTTTAAACATCACTGACGTGGAGGATAAAGCCTTAGCTGAGGCTGAGAAACAAAACATAAATCTAAAGCAACTGACCGACAGCAACATCGAAACCTTCATCAGTGAACTGAAGCAGCTGAAAGTCAAGATTCCCGACTATTTGCCGCGATCTTCAACCGCCGTTGACCAAGCCGTTCATCTTATAGAGATTCTGCTGGAGAAGGGTTACGCTTACCCTTACACGTACAAGGGACGCAAAAACATCTACTATGACCCGTTGAAGTTTGATGGATTCGGCAAACTCTTCGGGTTAGACATGAGTAAGTGGCCTAAGAAAAAACGGCGCTTCCACAGAGACACGTACACTGGCAACAGGTGGAACAACGGGGACTTCATCTTATGGCACGGCTACAAAGAGGGCGACAAAGTCTATTGGAACACAAAAATTGGCAAGGGCAGACCCTCATGGAACATTCAAGACCCCGCTATGATGCCAAAAGCTTTCGACTTCAAGGCAGATATCTGGTGCAGCGGAATCGACAGTACTTATCGTCATCACGACTACATCATTGCCGTGGTTGAGGCAATAACAGGCAAACCGTTTATTTGCCACTGGCTCCACGCAGGCCACCTCCTTCTAGAGGGAGAAAAGATGTCTAAGCGTAAAGGCAACATAGAATATCCAAGGGACCTCTTGGAAACCGAATGCATCTGGAACCATATTCGGTTCTTCTTTATCTACGGTCACTACAAACGAAAACTGAACTTCACATTCAAAAAGTACACCCAAGTCTGCCGTCTACTCAAAAATTTTCGGGATATGGTGAAGAACCTCAGTGTTGCTGAAGGCTCTGAACAAAAATCTAGCGTTAGAGCAAAGAAACTGGTTAAAAAAATAAAGACAGATTTTGAGGAGAACATGAACAATGACCTTCAGGTTAAGGCTGCCTTCGATTCCTTGTGTAAAACAGTTTCAAGATTGGTTAGACTCGAGGAAAAACAAGAGTTAAGCGCCGAGGACTCGAAGGAGGCGCTAGCGAAACTCAAAGCCATCGACTATGTTCTGCAGGCTATTTTCTAAAAAAGGGAGTCCTTGAATGTGGCGAAAAAGAGGGAGCGAATAATCTTTCACGTTGACATGGACCAATTTTTCGCTGCCGTAGAAGAGAGAGAACGTCCTGAAATTCAAGGTAAACCAGTTGTTGTGGGAGCCGACCCAAAAGAAGGAACCGGAAGAGGCGTCGTCAGCACCAGCAACTATGAAGCACGAAAGTACGGTGTCAAATCCGGTATTCCCATAACAAGAGCGTGGCGGCTATGTCCCAACGCAGTCTACCTCCCCGTTAACTACAGCCTTTACCAGAAAGTTTCTGCTCGAATCATGGCGATTCTGAGGAGTTACGCGGACAAGTTTGAGCGCTGGGGCCTAGATGAAGCCTTCTTGGATGTGACTTCTCGAGTCAAAAATTTTGAGGAAGCAGAGAAACTGGCGCAGAAAATCAAAAACGAGATTTACAAAAAGGAAACGCTGACCTGTTCCATAGGTGTTGGACCGAACAAGCTTGTGGCTAAGATAGGCAGCGACTTCGAGAAACCGGACGGTTTAACAGTTGTCAGAGGAGAGGGTGCGAAAGCGTTTCTGTCGCCTCTAAGGGTGCGTAGGCTGCTGTGGGTTGGCAGAAAAACCGAGAACAGACTCAACATGTTGGGAATCAAAACTATAGGTGATCTGGCAAACTATGATGCGTCTGTTTTGGCGGAAAAATTTGGTGTTGCGGGCACTCAGTTGTATCTTTCAGCACAGGGAATCGACAATAGCGCGGTTCAGGAACGATGGGAACGAAAGTCTATGAGCCGAGAAATAACTTTCGAAGAGGACACATCCGATTATGCCCTTATTTTTGATACTTTGGATGCCATCTCAGAAGATTTGCATCAAGAACTTGTGGCTTCCAATTTCACTTTTAAGACAACTACGGTGAAGATAAGATACAAAAACTTTGAAACCCATACACACGGCAAGACCCTACCTTTCTTTACAGACCGGCCAAAAGACATACAGAAAAGCGCCAGAGACCTTGTGCAAGATTATTTGCGTCCTGACCGAAAAATTCGTCTAATAGGTGTTAGACTCTCAAACTTGTTCTCAACCAAGAAGCAGACGAAGTTAACTGACTAACCAGATCCCTTGGAACGAGTGCTTCTACAAGCATCCCCCACGTTTTTGTTCGCAGACACGTAAGAAAACGCAAAAGTACATCAAAAATTTAGTTGTCTCTCAAGTTTTATATCCGAAGAACCTCATTTGAATGGTTAGCGGAGACAGTAAATGGGAGGGGCGCGGTTTTGAGTGAAAGGTGGATTCAAGTTTCTGAGAAGATTCTTGAACAGTTGAAACGTCTTGAGGATACTAAAGACAAAGACCGTTTGGAGCTAGTAAGGTCCCTGCGTTTTGTGTTGAGCGTGTTACAGAGAAGCTTGATCGGCTGGACACAGTGGATAAACAACCCGGACATAATGACTATTTTTTCGCAAAAGGACTTGGAGACGATGACAGAAAAACTATCCGAGTTTACCCGTTCTTTCGTAAAATATGACTTAGAGATGACCAGCTTAGGAGTCAAAAAAGGGTTAAAGGCTCCGAAAAATGTCACAAAAAAGAAAGAAGAGAGAACTGAAAGGTTCTACGTGTAACCGCGAAAGCAGCTATCTGTTTTTGATGCTCAAGCAGTAGTGAACGTTGAGAAGGGCGGAAAACCAGTAACATTAATAGGATGCTACTTGTAGTAACTTTTTCAAAGTGAGGACGATGCCAAAGTTGAATGTCTTAGTTTTAACTGGTCGTACTATTGACCAAGGCAGAGGAAAAGAAATGGGAAAACTATCAGATGTATACTTGAAAGATGTGACACAATGTCAAATTGACCCCAAAGACATGAAAGCTCTCAAACTGAGACAAAACACCAACGTCAAAGTCACCACAAAGTTTGGTAGTGTCGTTCTGAGAGCCGTCAAATCCCTTAGAGGTCCTCATCCAAAAATGATTTTTATTGCCTATGGTCCTTGGGCAAGCGTAATCTCGGATCCGGAGACCCATGGATCAGGTATGCCCTCGTTAAAGGGGATGTCTGGGGAACTCGAACTGGCACCTAACGAAAAAGTGTTAACTTTACAGGAGCTAGTTAACCAACTTAAGGAGGCATAAACCTGAAAGTTATTACTGGTGTAACCTGTCCAGTCTGTGGAACTTTTTGTGACGACATCGAAATAGTTTTGGATGACAACAACAAGATCATTGAAGCCCGAAACGCATGCGCTATGGGCGCAGCAAAATTTCTGAACTATTCTACTCATCGTACTAAAACGCCTCTTATCAGAAAAAACGGTGAATTAATCGAAGCCACTATTGACGAAGCTATTGAAAAAGCAGCTAAGATTCTCGTTGACGCGAACTATCCCATATTGTATGGCTGGAGCAACACTTGCTGTGAAGCACAACGAGTAGGAGTAGAACTGGCGGAAGAAGTTGGCGGAGTCATAGATAACACTTCAACTGTCTGCCATGGTCCCTCTATCTTGGGTATTCAATCTGCTGGCATATCGTCGGCCACTCTGGGACAGATAAGGCATCGCGCAGACCTAATCATCTATTGGGCCAGCAACCCTTGGGACGCTCATCCGCGGCATCCAGAAAGATACACGATGTTTTCGGATGGCAGATTTCAAAAGAGCACATGGACAAACTATCTTTCCAAATTAAGAGGCGAAATGTCAAAGAAAAAAATTCAAAGAGCCTCTAACTTGGTCTTGAAAAGGGACTTCTGTTTTGCGCCCCAAGTTGAAGATGGTCTTCCTTATGGTGTTTACCAGAAGAGGCGGAGAACCATAGTTGTGGACGTTCGCAAAACCCGCACAGCAGATGCAGCTGACTGTTTCCTTCAGGTAGAACCAGGCAAAGATTATGAACTTCTACAAGCTCTGCGTGTACTCGTCAATGATGGGGAACTGGATGTTGATGAGGTTGCGGGAATTCCCGTGGAAACCCTTGAGGACCTCACTGACGTCATGATAGGATGTAAACTTGGTATCCTCTTCTTCGGATTAGGGTTAACCATGACCAAAGGAAAACACCGGAACATAGACTCGGCAATCAGTCTCACCCGCGATCTAAACAACCGAACAAAGTTTCTCATTATGCCCATGCGAGGACACTACAACGTAACTGGAGCAGATATAGTTTCCACTTGGCAAACCGGATACCCCTTCGCCGTTGACTTATCTAACGGATACCCAAGATACAATCCTGGAGAAACCTCGGCAGTGGACATTCTTTGCCGTGACGAAGCCGATGCTATGCTTGTGGTTGCTTCAGATCCGGTTGCTCACTTTCCACGAGCCGCCTCCAAGAACATAGCAAAACATCCGCTTATCTCAATAGACCCCGAAGTCACTCCCACTACAATGTTGGCTGATGTGATCTTGCCTCCGGCTTTCGCGGGAATCGAGACTGAGGGAACAGCCTACCGTATGGATCAGGTTCCGTTGCCCCTAAAGAAGGTTGTAGAACCTCCAGAAGGATTTCTTTCAGACAAAGAAATCTTGCAGAGAATTCTTCAAAAAGTTCGCGAACTGAAAAAGAGGGATATAAATTGACAGAACTGATTATCAAAAACGGATTCGTTTACGATCCCCTGAACCGCATCGACGGCGAAAAAATGGACATCTGCATCAGAGATGGGAAGATCGTAAAAACAGTTAAAGACTCAGCGAAGGTCGTCGACGCTTCAGGCATGGTTGTTATGCCCGGAGGAGTTGATATCCACAGCCACATAGCAGGCGGTGAAGTGGATACTGGTCGTATGCTAAGACCTGAAGACCATGTTAATGATGTTGAAGTTAAAACAGCCCTGACCCGGTCTGGAGTTGGCTATTCAATTCCTTCCACATTCACTACTGGTTATCGTTACTCCAAGATGGGTTACACAACAGTCATGAATCCTTCTACGCCTCCCCTTCAGGCACGTCACACTCACGAGGAACTAGCGGACACGCCAATGATTGACAAGGGAACGTATCCTCTACTTGGAGACTGGTGGATCAGTTTGGAGCACATAAGAGACGGCTTAATCGAAGAGAACGCCGCACATATCGCATGGATGCTTAAAGCTGCAAGGGGATACGCCATAAAAATTGTTAATCCTGGAGGCTTAGAAGCATGGGGCTATGGGCGAAACGTTCACAGTCTCGATGATGTGGTGCCAAACTTTGGCATAACTCCCCGTGAGATCATCAGAGGATTATGCAAAGTCAATACCATGCTCAATCTTCCTCACACAATTCATGTGCACACAAACAATCTTGGTCAGCCCGGAAATTATGTTACGGCTTTAGAGACCATGAAATGTGTAGAGGATTTGGCCAGAAAAGACAGACCAGTACTGCACATTACACACATTCAATTCTGTGCCTTCAAGGGTGCAGATTGGAGAAGCCTAAGTTCTGGAGCAGAAGACATCGCGCATTACATGAACAATCACAATCACGTGACTGTTGATGTTGGACAGGTGGTCTTCTCGGACACGACCACTATGACCGCTGATGGTCCATTCCAGTTTGGTCTCTATCATTTGACCGGAAACAAGTGGGTTAACCACGATGTGGAAACCGAAACTAGCGGAGGAATAGTGCCCTTCAGATACAAGCGGTCAAGCGCTGTCCACGCTACACAGTGGTCAATCGCACTTGAGATTATGCTTCTAATAAAGGACCCGTGGAAAGTCTTAATGACAACAGATCATCCTAATGCTGGTCCATTCTTTTATTACCCCAAGATTATGACATGGTACATAAGCAAAGCGGCAAGAGACAAACTTTTGAGCAAAACCAACAAACGGGCAATAAAGAAAAGTTTGCTGCCCACTATCGACAGGGAACTCAGTCTCTACGAGTTGGCAATTGTCACTCGGGCGGGTCAAGCTAAGGCTCTCGGCTTGAAAGATAAGGGACATTTGGGAGTTGGCGCTGACGCTGACATCGCAATTTATAACATAAACCCTGAACTTGCTGATCCATCCAAGAAATTTGTGGCTGCTAGAAAAGCATTCGAGCGGGCGGCTTACACGATTAAGGGTGGGGAAATAGTAGTAAAGGACGGAGAGATTGTGAAGCAGGTCTTCGGAAAGACGTACTGGGTCGATGTTGAATGCGCGCGTGATCACTGCCGCACAACGCGTGCGCGTGCAAATGCTGATATCAAAAAGAAATTCAAGGATTACTGGACTGTGGAATACGAGAATTATCCTATTCGCGAAGGATTCCTGCATTCTTCTGCGCCTGTAGCTGTCAAGGCGGAGATCTGAAATGGTGATAACTCTTATTCCAAAACGTGTGTTCAAATTTCCCATCGAAGGAAAAAACATATCACCTGACGTTTTTGTCGAGAAATCGGCGAAAGAGATAGCTGCTCTTGAGATGTGGGAGGGAAACCGGAAACGTTCCCTCGGCGAACTTTTTGATATAAAAAATGACAGTTCGGCTTCAGAAGAATTCACAATAAAGATTGAAGGCGACGTAAGCAAGGTGCGAAACATTGGTTTCCGAATGTCCATGGGACAAGTAATTGTTGACGGCGACGCTGGCATGCACCTTGGCGAAGAAATGAGCGGTGGCGCCATAACCGTATCTGGTAATGCAGGTTCATGGGCTGGGTCACAAATGAAAGGCGGAACCATAGAAATCAAAGGCAACGCAGGCAATTACATAGGTGCAGCGTATCGTGGAAGCACCAAGGGAATGAACGGAGGAAAGGTTATCATTCATGGAAATGCTGGTCACGAAGTCGGATGCTACATGAGAAAAGGTCTCATCAAAATCTTGGGAAACGTGGGCATATTCGCTGGCATCCACATGAATAATGGAACAATCTTCGTTCAAGGCACTTCACAGGGAAGGGCTGGCGCACAGATGACTAACGGAAAAATAGTTTTAGCGGGGCATTCTGAAGATGTAATGCCAAGTTTCACTGTCGACGACATTAAAGCAAAGGTCAAGGTTGACGGCGAAAAGATCGAAGGACCCTTTTACCGATTTATCGGCGATCTGGCGGATAAAGGTAAAGGAAAATTATTTGTTTCCAAACCGAAGAACCCGTATCTGAGCCATTACGAGAAATATCTAGAATAGACTCTTTTCAGCATTAATCTAAAAAGAGGAAAAAGAAATGTCAACATCGAAACTGAGCGTTAACCGGATAGCCTATAATCTTGTTAAGAGGCTGTGTGACCGAGCTGACGAGTTCGGGGTCCTCGTCAGAAAGATGCCTTCAGGGGCAACTCTGATTGACGCCGGAATCAAAGCGCAGGGAGGCTTCGCTGCAGGTCAGACCATAACAGAAATCTGTCTTGGCGGTCTTGGCAAAGCGGAAATCATCTATAAACGATATGGTGATCTTGAGCTTCCCTCAATTTTTGTTTACACTGATTATCCGGTTATTTCGACTTTGGGATCCCAGTTTGCTGGCTGGCAAATCAAAGCCGATAAATACGTTGCAATGGGTTCGGGTCCAGCTCGTGCCCTATCGTTGAAGCCCAAAGAACTCTACGAAAAGATCAGTTACAAGGACTCTTCAGATGTGGCTGTGCTAGTTCTCGAAACTTCCAAGGAGCCTCCAGAAGAGGCTCTCGCAAAGATTTCTGAAGAATGTAAGGTTGATCCAAAGAATCTGTTTTTGGTTCTGGTGCCCACCTCATCTGTTGCTGGTTCGGTTCAGATTTCGGGAAGGATTGTGGAGACAGGATTACATAAGTTGACGGAGTTGGGTTTTGATCCGAAACTGGTTACTCATGCTTGTGGATACGCGCCCATAGCTCCAGTGCATCCTAAACTGGCTCAGGCGATGGGGAGAACCAACGACGCAATAATTTATGCTGGCACTGCATACTATACGGTAAGTTGCGATGACGACGAGGAGTTGAAGAGGCTGTTAGAGAAGGCGCCGGCTTCAGCGTCTAAAAGCTATGGAAAGCCCTTCATGGCAATATTCAAGGAAGCAGACTACGATTTCTACAAGATTGACCCCGGATTGTTTGCTCCGGCAGTCTTCGTGATCAACAACGCTAAAACAGGCAAAACATTTAGAGCCGGAAAAATCGACATGGAAGTCTTCAAGAAATCAATAAAGTTCCAAGCCTAACTCTCATTTACGTGGTTTGGGTTTCCTGCCAACTTCTGTAAAGCTTATGCTCAATTCCTAGAACATCCAAGACTCTTCCAACAACAAAATCCACCAAAGCTTCAATATTCTTTGGTTTATGATAGTACGCTGGCATCGCCGGAACAATTATGGCGCCTTGCTTTGCGAGGTCTAGCATATTCCTGAGATGAATAGTATTCAAGGGAGTTTCTCTGGGTACAAGAATCAGTTTCCTTTTTTCCTTAAGCATTACATCCGCTGCTCTCAAGATCACGTTTTCAGCGAATCCGTTAGCGATGCCTGCTAGGGTTTTCATGCTGCAAGGAGCGATAACCATACCATCCGTTTTAAATGACCCGCTCACGATTGGGGAACTCCAATCATTCACTTCATAGAAGTGATTAGCCAATTTCTCAAGGGATTCTTTGGTGGTGCCAAGTTCATGTGCAATTATTTTTTCCGCGGCTTGGCTGATAACTAGATAGGTATCAACCTTTTTGTTACGTAATACTTCTAGCAGGCGTTTGCCGTAGATAACACCACTGGCTCCAGTTATCGCTATTATTAGTTTCACACAGGCACCTGTTTATTATTCTCTGTTTGTTGTTCACTAAAGCCTTTTGGAAAAAATGAAGAAAAAACGGTGACTAACCGCTTTTATTCGTTCTTTGGTTCGGTTGTTAATCCGGGGATTCTTCGAAAGATTATGAGCCCAAGTATTAGAGAAGCAGTCAGATCGATTATTCCTTGTATAGTGTTCCAGAAAGCCACTTCAGCAATGTATGCTCCTAATCCGATGAGACCTAGTGAGTTTCCGAAGAAGCTTAACGTTTCTGCAGCCGAAAACATGCCGATTATTGCATCAGTTGTCATCCCAAAGAAAAAGGGTATCGCGAAATAGAAATTGAAGATGACTGTAACTATGGCTCGTACAATAATTGCCAAAACACCCGCCAGCACAAAAAGCCGCCTGTTTTCCAGAAACTGTTTTGTTCCGCCTGTTTTCCATGCGAAAATGGCTGGGATAAGAAACATCCAGATGCTTGCTACGGATTTCATGGTGGCTCCAACCCAACCTCCAGCGAAGGGACCTAAAAATCCTACAAGAGGTGCACTGATCAATAAGCTTAGAAGGGCGGGTTTGAAACCAAATATTATCCAGCACAGTATCCATGGGATGGCTACGAGATCTATTCGTATGCCCCATGGTGTTACGAAAAGTGGGGGGAGAATCTGCAGGATTACGGCTAGTGGCGCTAATAGGGTGGCGCCTGCGATTTTTATTGTTGGTCTGTTGAGGTTCATGGTTAATCTTCCAGCAACTCGTTTCTATCTTCTCAACTTATTTAAGAGTAACTACCCACAAAAGAGTATAGTTATTTTGTTTTCAACAAAAGGTTTTAAAGAAATCGCTTCAATCTTAAAGTAAAGAGTGAAACAAGGGTTATGTCTGACACTCTTGAGATACCGCTTAACGCCGTCGAAGAATGGCTAGACAAAGAAACAACTTCTCTAGTTGAACCCCTGAGGGCGGATGCAAAAAAGCTGCTTGAAGACACCCAAAGCAAGCTTGAAGACCTCCTAGAAACTTGTGACAAATTGTTAGATGATGCAGAAAAAGAGATAGCAAAAGGTAGCCGCAAAACGTATCGTCGAGCAAAATTCCTCCATAAACTCGCTGGAAAGTTTTCCGATTTAATTGAGGAAGTCACCATTCCCGAAGAAATCTCCGGAAAAAGCCTTAATCAAACTTCTGAACAAATCGAAAAAACTCTAAAAACAATCGGTAAAGAGAGAACGAAATGGTTCCGCGCTATTGCCCCTTACTTCATAATGTCTCGTCGAAGATTTGATGTTGCATTAAAGAGAGCAGATGATTCGTTCCGAAATTTAACTGACTTTTTGTCGGAAGAGTACGCTAAGGCTGAAAGCGCTGAAAGCGTTTCTTCTAGAATTGAAGAGCTACGTCAATCTTTAACCGAGATAGGCGAGTCTGAAAAGGCTAAAGAAGCGAGGAAACAGAAAAAAGAACTTATTGAGAAGAATATAGCAAAAAATCAACAGAAAGTACAGGCGATCCAAACTAAAGGTGAGGTAGTTGAACTCGCTCAACTAAACGAAAGAATCGAAGAGCTAACGGATACTGTTAAACATGATCTGCGGCATCTCCAAAAACCGCTTCTAAAATTTCAAACATTAGTTAACAGCCCAGGTTACAGTCTTTTTCCGGAGGCGACCAAGAAGCTTGACGAATATTTGACAAACCCCTTTGAGGCTTTAGCAACGGAGAAAGAAGGATATCCTCTTCTTAGAAGTATTCTTCAAAAGATAGACGCTGCCTTAGATAATAAAAAACTGAAGCTGAAACCGAGTCGCTTGAGAAAGGCGAAAGACCAGATAAACAGTATTCTCAACAAAACCGCCTTAGCATCGCTTCATCAGAATTGCAGCGAAGCCTTAAGCAAAAAAAACGAGTTGTCAACATCAGGAACAATAAGCGAATCTCGAGACGAAAGAGCAAGATTACATAATCGCCTGAAAGACTTGCAAAAACGAAAAAGGCTCCTTGAAGCCAGAGACGCTAGGTTCGAGAAACAACATAAAGAAGCACGCATGAGAGTCGATGAACAGAAAAGAGCTCTGGAAAAAATTGTGTCAGATCTATCCGACAAGAATGTTCAAATTCTTATAGATTAACTGGGATTACATGAAGTTTTTGTCCCTAAATCTCATCAACTATGAAACTCGGAGAATTCCGTAAACCTTTATTTAGTAGGATAATTAAATTTAGCTTTCCAAAAAATGACGGGGCTGAGACTATTATGTATGAGGATCGGATAGATCAAATTATAGATAAGTATGGGACTGAAAAAGGGATTTTGATTCAATTACTACTGGATATACAAAACGAGTTTAATTGGGTACCAAAGGAAGCGATAAAAAGAATTAGCGAGAGACTCAAAATTCCGTACAGTCAAATATTTAGGGTTGCAAGTTTTTACGCTGCACTGAGTCTCAAGCCTATAGGTCGTCATCTCATACAAGTTTGCTTGGGTACAGCATGTCATGTTCGTGGTGGAGCTAAGATTTTAGATGCAGTTGAAAATGAGCTGAAAATAAAGGCGGGAAATACAACACCTGATACGAATTTTACTCTGAGCGGAGTAAATTGTCTTGGTTGCTGTGCGCAGGGACCGATGATGGTGGTAGATGATGATTATTATGGCGGAGTAACCGCAACTGCTGTGAAGAAGATTTTAGAAAAATATGAGTGAAATATGAGGAGAAGTAAAATGCCGCGACTAAATTCACCCAAAGAATTTGAAGAGCTAAGAAAAACAATATTATCAAAAAGAAACAAGAATAAGCTGGGCATATCAATTTCCTCTGGAACTTGTGGTCGTGCTTATGGAAGTGATAAAATTGCCGCTGAATTTATACGGGAACTAAAAAAGCGGGGATTAGAGGAAAAAATCGATTTTAGAGAAGTAGGATGCCTCGGTTTTTGTGAAAGGGAACCTTTGGTCATAATCTTCCCTGAGAGGATTTGTTACCTTAACGTGAAGATAGAGGATGTACCGGAAATAGTGGATAAGGCTGTGAAGGGGGAAATTATCGAGAGGCTACTCTATACCGACCCAGTTTCTGGAGAGAAAATTGTACATGACGAGGACATTCCTTTCTATAAATATCAAAAGAAAATAGTTTTTGGAAATATTGCTAGCATCGATCCTAAAAATATTGAAGATTATATTGCTCTCGGTGGTTACTCGGCATTAAGTAAAGCGCTTTTTGAGATGACTCCTGAAAAGGTTTTGGAAGAAGTAAAAAAAGCGAAACTGAGAGGTAGAGGCGGAGGGGGATTCCCTACAAGCATAAAATGGGAAAGTACAAAGAACGCTCCTGGGGAACCTAAATATGTGATCGTAAATTGTGATGAGGGCGACCCTGGCGCTTATATGAACCGCGGGCTCATGGAGGGAAATCCCCACAGTGTTCTTGAAGGTCTCATTATAGGTGCCTATGCTATTGGCGCAAGCGAAGGTTTCTTTTATATTCGCCGAGAATATCCGCTGGCTGTGGAGAACACGAAGCTTGCAATAAAACAAGCAGAGGAACATGGACTTCTTGGAAAAAACATACTTGGCTCTGGTTTCGATTTCAAAGTAAAGATACATGAAGGCGCAGGCGCTTTCGTCTCCGGCGAATCTTCCGCATTGATGACAGCAATAGAGGGAAGAGTGGGCGAACCAAGACCCAAATATGTTCACACATCCGAAAAAGGAGTCTGGGGGAAGCCGAGCACACTAAATAATGTGGAGACTTGGGCAAATGTTCCTCTTATCATAAATAAAGGTGCTGAATGGTTTAACTCCATTGGAACTGAGGGCAGCAAAGGCACCAAAATCTTCTCTCTGGTAGGAAAAGTAAACAACACTGGCTTGGTCGAAGTTCCGTTGGGAATGCCGCTAAGAGATATCATCTACAAAATAGGCGGTGGGATCCAGAAGGGAAAGAAATTCAAGGCCGTTCAAACTGGTGGGCCTTCAGGCGGCATCATTCCTGCGCAGCATCTTGATTCTCCTGTGGATTTTGACGAACTTAAAAAGCTTGGTTCGATGATGGGCTCGGGTGGAATGATTGTAATGGATGAAGACACCTGCCTAGTAGATATAGCCCGTTACTTCGTTAATTTCCTATGTGATGAATCCTGTGGAAAATGTGTACCTTGCAGGGAAGGATTGAAACAAGCAAGCATCATATTGGAGAATATTGTTGCAGGTAAAGGAAAAGCAGGTGACATCGAGAAGCTTGCGGACATAGCTGAGGTGACCAGTGTTGCTTCTCTTTGTGCTTTAGGGAAAACATCTGCGAATCCTGTGTTAACCACCCTCCGTTATTTCAAGGATGAATATGAAGCGCATATAAATGAAAAACGGTGCCCCGCGTTATTATGCAAAGAACTGATATCCTATTATATCGACCCAGAGAAGTGCAAAGCATGCATGATTTGTTATAGGAATTGTCCATACGATGCAATAATCGGAGAAAAGATGAAGATTCACGTAATTGATCAATCAAAGTGCACCAAATGCGGAACTTGTTATGATATGTGCCCGCCTAGATTCAGCGCAGTGAAAAAAATATCTGGTGAACCAGTTCCTCCACCCATTCCAGAAGAGAAGAGATTGATCAAAAGACCGCGGAAGGAGAAACGGGACTAAAGGGGTGAAAGAAAATGGAAGGAAGCGAGAAAGAAATCACATTGAAGATAGACGGATTAGAGGTCAAAGCCAAAGAAGGAACATCCATTTTAGATGCTGCAAAAAAGCTTGGAATTAACATTCCGACCCTGTGTCACCATCCGGCTCTTGAGCCTTTTGGTGCTTGTCGTGTATGTTCTGTGGAAATAACTGACAAGCGAGGAAGAAAAAAGATTGTGACTTCATGCAATTACCCTGTTTCCGAAGGACTTGTGGTTGATACGAAGTCTGAGAAAGTATATAGAACCCGTCAGCTGCTGCTTGAGTTGTTGCTGGCTCGATGTCCAAAAGTGAAGAGGATACAGGATTTAGCGCGGGAATATGGCGTTGAGAAGCCGAGTTTTTGGGTGGGCGACCCAGAGGAGGACTGTATCCTTTGTGGTTTGTGCGTTCGTGTTTGTGAAGAATTAGTTGGCGTATCTGCTATCAATTTTGCGAACCGAGGCGTGGAACGGGAAGTTACTGCTCCATATCATACAATATCCGATGATTGCGTTGGATGCGGTGCATGCGCTATCGTGTGTCCTACAGACTCGAAAAAAGTTCGAATAAACACGTATCCAATGCTGGAAGAGGACATGAAGGAAGCAGAAGAACAGTTTCTGAAAGGAACAGGAGATGAACTCTTAGGCGTTCACACTGAAATTTTTGCAGCAAAAAGCTCTATTAAGGGACAGGATGGCGGAATGGCTACTGCTTTGCTGCTTTCAGGCTTTGAAAGAGGTCTGTTTGATGCTGCTATTGTTGTTAAGCGAACAGTTGGGTATAAGGCGGAGGCAATTATTGCAGAGAGTGCTGAGGAGATACTGAATGCACGAGGGACTAAATATTCGAGAGTTAAAATGATGTCAAAAGTTGGGGAGCTGGTGGAGAAAGGGAAAAGGAAAATTGCCATTGTTGGGACCCCATGCGAGGTTCGAACAGGAAGGAAGATACAGCAGCAGCTACTAACTGAATATCCCAGCCTAGAGATTACAGTAGTAGGGTTGTTCTGTTTTGAAGCCTTCGATTACGACAAGCTGAAAGAAGAGACAGCAAAGTTGTTGGGTGTTGATTTGGACAAGGCAGAGAAGACGCAGATACATAAAGGAAAATTCATAGTCCAGATAGACGGAAAGGAATACTCTGCTAAGGTGAAAAAGTTCAACAATGCTATTCAGGGCGGATGCGCTTACTGTAACGACTTTGTTGGCAGACTTTCTGATGTTTCTGTTGGTTCGGTGGGAAGCGATGAAGGATATTCCACAGTTATAGTGCGGTCTGATAAAGGAAAGAAGCTTCTGGAGAATGTTGATTTCGTTAAGGGCGATGTCAACAAAGAAGAGATCATAAAACTGGCTGGTTTCAAAAAGAAAAGAGCCGAAAAGAATTTTGCTCCCATCCTAGAAGGGGCGCAGAAGAAAAAACAGCACTAGCATTCTCTCGTGGCGTATATGCCCGAATTGCTTCCCTTTTTTCTATTGTCCAAACTAGAGTATTTTCGTTCATAGTGAGCGAGAAGAAACGGTTTTGGGTTAATTTTTTCTCCTTGCACATGTTTATTTTTGTGTGTATGTTCTGAAGTTGTAGCTAAATGGAATTTGGTTACTTTTATTAACAAACGCGACATATCATCTACAACCGCAAAAACGTGAGTTGGTAAAAACTTGAGGCGCAAAACGGCTCTGTTGGCATCGGTAATCATTGTTGTTTTAATTTCGTCTTCTCTTCTGGTTATTTGGAGTTTTCTTCCGGACAAAAACGGTTCGAGTGCCGAATTTTTTGTTGGCGTTCAGTTGGGTTACGGTGGGGTGGATGACTGCAAAGCCTTGGTTGACAAAGTTAAGAATTACACCAATCTTTTCGTCATAAGCTCATATGATGTAACACAAAATGACGCTGATCTTAATGAAGTGTGCGACTACATCTATGATTCCGGATTATCTTTTATCATCTATTTCCAGTACACATCTGTAAACCACCAATATAGCACCAAGAACTGGACAATACAAGCCAAAGAAACGTATGGTGACCAATACTTGGGAGAATACTTTTTAGACGAGATTGGAGGAAAACAGCTAGACATGGGCTACCCTCACATCGGTTCTTCCTACAGCTACATGGACGCTGCCAACGAATTTGTGGAACTTGTACAAACATACTCAGCGGATTTCAACTCTGGCGGAGAAGACTTCACCTCAGACTACGCTCTGTACTGGTTCGATTACAAAGCAGGGTTCGATACGGTTCTCGCAGCGTTCGGATGGAACCAAAGCAGACAGATGCAGATTTCACAGTGCAGGGGCGCAGCTGAAGTCCAGAACAGAGACTGGGGCGCCATGCTCACTTGGACATATAATCATCCGCCATACTTGGAATCGGGAGATGAGCTTTACGAGGACCTGATTCTTGCGTACCATAGTGGAGCAAAATATGCGGTGGTCTTCAATCATGACGAAAATGAACCATATTCGGGCTATGGAATACTTGCCGAGGAGCATTTTGAGGCTCTCGAAAACTTCTGGAACTACAAAAACGACAACCCAAAGAAGCATGGTTCCCTGACCGCTGATGTGGCTTTTGTTCTTCCACCAGATTACGGTTTTGGGTTTCGCGACCCAAACGACAGGGTGTGGAGACATTGGAAGGAACATCACAGCTCGAAGATGTGGAATGAAGTTAACGACCTTTTAGACGAGTACGGCAGCCGCTTAGACATCGTTTACTCTGACCCAGAGTTCAACGATAAAATTGAAGAAACCTACGACACCGTATTGACGTGGGAATTTGAAGCTGCTGAAAGTTTTCCAGTTCGGAACCTCAACACTAGTTTGGGTTATCCGACGATTCAGGCAGCAATAAACTCTGGATATACGTTGAATGGTCACGTAATCTATGTTACGGCAGGAACATACTACGAGAATGTGGTTGTTAGCAAGTCTGTGGCGCTGATAGGTGAAGACAGAAAAGCAACCATAATTGATGGTGGCAATGTCGGGTCAGCTGTCTACATACAAAGAAGTGCTAATGTCACTGGTTTCACGATACGAAATGGTGATGCCCCGCCACAGGAAGATCAGTTCGTCGATTTTGGGAGTGGAATCATTCTTTCAACTGCCCCTTCCGATTTGGGGGCAGGAATCCTTGTAGACAGATCAAATTGTTTTATCGTTGGAAATGACATAAGTGATAGCAATTATGGCGTCTGCATCAGGTCGTCTGGAAATGTTACGCTTAGGGACAACAACATATCAGGCAACGGCGTCAACCTTATGATTGACGGCGATTCGCTTTCGCACTTCATCAACGATATTGATGCATCAAACACTGTGGACGGAAAAACGGTGCACTATCTTGTTAATGAAGAAAATCTGGTTATAGATTCTTCGTTTTCGGATGTAGGGTTCCTTGCACTCGTAAACTGCACAAACATGACCGTTCAAAACTTGAGCCTTGACAACAATGGGCAAGGCATAGTGTTGGCGAACACCATAAACTCGACGGTGACAGGCAACAGTATAACGAACAATCAGGAAGGAATCAGGTTGTTCGCTTCATCAAATAATGTGTTCAGAAACAACAAAATAGACGATAACGTTTACAAGATCTGTGTTCAAAACTGCTCAGCAAACGACATTGACACATCAAATACTGTGGATGGCAGACCAATTATTTACTGGGTCAACCAGCAGAACAGAACAGTTCCATCTGACGCTGGGTACGTGGCACTCATAAACTGCACAGGCATAGTGGCTAAAAACTTGAACATAAGCGGCAACAGGCAGGGCATACTGTTGGTGTCCACAACTAACTCGTCAATCATCGAAAACCACATATCGAATAACTACTATGGCATCCAACTTGAGGAATGCACAGACATAAACATCACTGGAAACAGTATTGAAAACAACGAAAAAAAGGGCGTTTATCTCAGGTGGTCAAAAAACAACAACATCAACAATAACGCTATAACAAAGAGTGGTGTCGGCATCCAAATAGACAGAATCACACGAAATTCTGACGAAACTAACTCTAACAACCAAATAGTTGGAAACAGCATAACAGAAAATATGTGCGGAATCAGGTTTGCTGAAATCGAAAGCATCGACATGTTCTATCACAACAGCTTAATCAACAACACAAAACAGGTTGATTTCCGCTACCAAGGTACTTCGGATACATCTGCATTGCTTAATTTGGATAATGGCGTTGAAGGAAACTACTGGAGCGATTATGCTGGCAGCGACACGAACCATGACGGCATAGGAGACACAGAATATCCAGTTGAGTCGCTAATGACAAGTGTGATGATGCTTGAAAACGGCACTTTTGCACCTATTCCACCTATTTACATCAACATCACAGACCGTTATCCCCTCAGCGGAATGTTCTCAAGCTTCACACAGTCAGGACAAACATTCAACCTCATCTCCAACTCGACAATCCAAAACTTCCAGTACAACCAAGCAGACAACACCATAACACTACAAGTAAACACTGAAGGCTTCGGCTTCTGCAGAATCGCCATCCCACACACAGCAATGGACGTAACCAGCATCTCAGCCGTCATCAACGAGGGGCAGGTCTCAGCTCTCAACCCCAACTACCAACTATACGATGACGGAAACCGAAGATGGATATACTTCGCCTACCCCGAAGGCACCCAGCAAATCCAGATAACTGCAGGACCACCATAGCACGTACGCGCTGAAAACACCGTTTTTACTAAACATTAATGATTTAATAGTACATTGTAAGTTAAAGGGCTAAAATGTTTGGTGACCTCCTTGACTGACCCGAACCCTGAAGCAGAAAAAACTGAACCCGGCAGAATTGAATTCAATTTTCCCTTGCTGACCATCAGGACAAAAATGTTCGGCGGAGTTTTTGACCGGCTTGGGTCTCTTCGCGCCTCACGTTTGATTTCTTGGGTTGCTCTCGTTATTGTGCCCGTGGTGGCTGGCATTGGACTGTACATGCTCTGCAGCAGCCTATTCACGTTGTTGTGGACTCCCGCTGCCCGAGATGTAACTCGTGAACTAGGTCCCCAAGCGATTCTGCTGTTGCCAGGAATTAATCCCCTTCTTCCCATTTTGTATGGGTGGCTGGCAATAGTTTGCGCAATTGTGATTCATGAAGGCGCACATGGAATTATTGCAAGAAATCGTGGATTAAACGTCAAGTCGAGTGGATTACTTTTCTTTCTGATTATTCCTATTGGCGCCTTTGTGGATGTTGATGAGAAGCAGCTTGCCAAAGCAAAACCTAGGGATTCTTTGAGGGTTATGGCTGCGGGGGTTGCAGGAAATGTGGTCGTAGCCCTAGTGTGCCTTCTGGCTGTTCTGCTCATTGTTAACGGGTTGACTCCAGTCGTTGATGGCGTATACATTTATGGCGTTAGGGAGGGAATGCCTGCTGAGGAGGCAGGATTGTTGCCTGGTGACGTTTTTGTTTCAGTGGATAACATGGAGATTGGTAGTTATGATGACCTAGATACGTATCTTGAGGACAAGAATTCAGGCGATATAGTTCAGGTGACTGTAACCAGAGGAGAAAATTGGGAGGAACACTTCTCTACATCTATAACGTTAACGGAGTTTGAGAACAAATCGTTTATGGGTGTATCTTTATTTGATCCAATGGAGCCGTTGACATATTATCGAACGTTGACTCCAGAATCAGTTTATGTTTACATGCTTCCGCCATCTCTGTATTCTGGTCTAGTGCCTTTCTCCGATTTACTGATTCCGTTCTATACGCATGGTTTGGGGGCACAGTGGCATGTTTATGCAAACATTTTCTTCTGGCTGTGGTTCGTAAACGTTAACGTTGCAGTGTTCAATGCTTTGCCCATTTATCCTCTGGACGGAGGGCGAATGTTCAATATCACGTTGAAGAGCCTTTTGGGTCGAAGGGTAAGCGAGAAGACAATCTCTCGAATAACATTTGCTGTGACAGCTACTCTGATCTGGATTCTACTGATGATTGCTCTAATTCCCTTTATTATGTACTGAGCATAGTTTGATGATTCAGTCTTTTTCCAACATCTCTGTTTTCTGAACTTATGGTTAATACACAAAAACAACTTTTAGTTCGATTCACCATCTTTTACTGTAGCTAAAAATTGGCGAGTAACATGGTTTCTAATGTTGAAAATGCATCCATTTTGGCTGAATCGGCAACAAGATCGAGTGTTGAAGAGTTTCTTAGGCTTGTCGGGAGCGTCAGCGGGCGATTGGCTACTGAAAATGGCAGAGTTGGAAATTTAAACATAACCGGCAGGCTTATTGAGGTGCCGCCTGTTGGAGAAGCAGTTATTGTAGGAGATTTGCATGGGGACCTGAAAAGTCTCGTGCACATCTTGGAGGACAGCAAATTTCTAAGTAAGGCAAGAAGTGGCAGCGATGTTCTTCTGATTTTTCTTGGAGATTACGGAGACCGAGGCACTCATTCTCCTGAAGTCTACTATGTAGTCCTGAAGCTCAAGGAAATGTTTCCTGAACGAGTTATCTTGATGAGAGGAAACCATGAAGGACCCCCTGACCTCCTCGCCTCCCCTCACGACCTCCCAATTCAAATGAAAAACAAATTCGGCAACAAAGGCTCAGAAGCTTACCTGAAACTCCGAGAGCTCTTCAATCACCTCTACATTGGCGTAATCATAGAAGACAGGATTGTTCTACTTCACGGCGGAGCCCCAAGCCAAGCCACCACAGTTAACGACATCGCTTACGCCCATGAAACGCATCCTCGAGAAGGTCACCTTGAAGAAATCCTGTGGAGCGATCCATGGGAGGGAATAAAGGGAACAATTGCTTCGCCTAGAGGCGCTGGCAGACTATTCGGTGAAGACGTTACAAAAAAGCTTCTAACAATGCTTAACGTCAAAGCATTGATTCGGGGACACGAATCCTGTCCAGATGGATACAAAAGCATACACGACGGACGAGTATTAACCCTATTTTCGAGGAAAGGCACACCATACAACAACAGGTACGGAGCTTACCTGCACCTCGACATCTCACAGAAAATGAAAACGCCAAATCAGCTTCTGCAGGGCATCCACAAATTCTAACTCCAGCGTCATATTAGGAGACTAATAATACTTCATTGTTGAAAACAACCTTTTTCTGGAAAACCTAAGCAACAACAGAAAAATCTGTCTTAGCAGAGAAAACATTTTGTGAGGCATTACTTTAATCTGTCAGAACAATGTTTGATGCATGAAGGGAATACACTTGAAAATGGGACTTATGACCCGAGACGAAGACGGCTGGTGCTCCACGCAACTGCGAAAAGCCATGAAAAAACAAAACATAACCCCTGTCTGTTTCAGTTACCGTCCGATAATCGGGCGAGTAAACTACACTCCTGAAGCTTCAGTGAACGAAATTAACATCCTTCAAGACATGGATGCCATGATCACACGCCCCATTGGACGAGGCTCCTTAGAAGAAATCCTCTTCAGAATGAACCTTCTGCATAAACTGGAACGGCTAGGACTACTAATAATCAATCCACCCCTAGCCATCGAACGGTCAGTGGACAAATATTGTTCCCTAACCCTCTTTCAGGAGAACGGGTTACCTGTTCCCCGCACAGCCGTTACAGAAAGCCATGACGAAGCACTGAAATGCTTCCACGAATTAGGCGGAGACGTCGTAGTGAAGCCACTGTTTGGATCAAGAGGAGTAGGCGCCACCAGAATCACTGACCCAGACATCGCCGCAAGAGTCTTCAGAACCATATCCTTCCATCATGGTGTCCTCTACCTCCAAGAATTCATAAACCACGGAGGATCAGATATCCGCGCCTTCGTTATAGGAGACCGCGTTGTAGCTTCCATGCGCCGAATAGCCGAAAACTGGAAAACCAACGTGAGCCTCGGAGCAAAACCTGTACCCTTAAATTTGCCCGCGGAACTGGAAAGTCTTGCAGTTAAGGCAGCTAAGGTCATAGGCTGCAAGGTTACGGGTGTAGATATCGTAGAGGGACCAGACGGACCCCTAGTTATAGAGCTGAACAGTCAACCAGGATGGAGAGGACTGCAGTCGGTTACAAAAACGATCATCGCCGACGAAATCATCAGCTACATCCTCTCTGAACTCAAGGCTTAGGAGAAAAAAGGGCATGCGGGAGATCAAAGTTTCCCGAATAAACGTTTCAGACCAAACTATCGAAGAGAGAACCGATTTTGTAGCAGAAGAAACAGCCCTCCACATATTCCTTAACAAAACACACTACGGAACAATCCTCTGCTCTCCCGACCAACTGGAAGAAATGGCTGTGGGACATCTTCTCTCTGAAGGACTCCTGAAATCAACAGACGAAATAGATGAATTGCTCCTGAAAAAAGACGGAAAATGCTTAGTGAAACTCAAACCAGACATTGATGCTGAGCATCGAATCTCAACATCACAACGTTTTGCACGCCTAGTAATTTCCGCCTGCGGCTCCCCAGACTATCGACCCCTCTCCGAAGTCATAGACACTCTCCCAAAACTGGATATGACACCAACCGTAAACGCACAGGTTGTTTCCCAGTCAGTGCTGCAACTCAACACTATCGCCAAAAACTTCAGAACAACAGGCGGAGTTCATGTCGCAGCGCTATACTCGACAGATGGAAAATTAGCTGCTTTGGCTGAGGATGTTGGACGCCACAACGCCGTAGACAAAGTCATCGGCGCCGGAGCAACAAAAAACATGGATTTCAGGAACCTTTTTCTTGCCTTGAGCGGTCGACTCACCGGAGATATAGTTTTGAAAGCAGCCCGCATGAAACTTCCCATAATCGCTT
>Ga0315547_1001066_pt1 | contig 23110 bp, 26 predicted proteins | sample SalMarSW160240MG_2_FD_202542 | JGI IMG/M metagenome (GOLD analysis project Ga0315547, IMG submission 202542) | Salt marsh sediment microbial communities from the Plum Island Ecosystem LTER, Massachusetts, United States - Salt Marsh Sediment SW1601-240 ...
CCCAGTTAAATAATTCGCTTGGCGGAATTTAACGGGGCAGGGAAACCCCAGTAGTATCCGCCAAAGTTTCTTCGAAATTTAGGCGGGACTACGGGGTAAATAAAATTTATGGAGTGTAAAAAAGAAGAAAATTTGAAGAGCTGCCCTTGTACTTATCCCGGCTGCGACAAAAAAGGAATTTGTTGTGAGTGTATAAAATATCACTGGGAAAGGGGAGAACTGCCGGCTTGCTTTTTTTCTAAGGAAGCGGAAAAGACCTATGACCGTTCAATTGAAAAATTCATTGAAGATCAAAAAGGTTAAACCAATCAATTTTAGCCAAACATCTCTCATTGCGGACTCAAAAAAATCATGGAAGAAAAATTTCAAAAAATTAAAGGGATTGTTGAAAAAGAACTAAAATATTGTTCTGCGCATGACATAGATCATGTTATACGAGTTTATAATATTTGTCTTCGTCTTGCTGAAAATGAACATATTGATTTAGAAGTATTAAAAGCGGCTGCGCTTCTGCATGATATTGGCGGCAAAAAAGAGATGAATGATCAAACTGGAAAAACAGATCATGCGCTTTTGGGGGCAGAAATGGCTATCCCAATACTGCAGAAATTTAATTTTCCAAAAGAAAAAATTGAGCACATTAAAGAATGCATTATTTCGCATAGATATAAAACAGGACGTAAACCCAAGACAAAAGAAGCTCAAATCTTATTTGATGCTGACAAATTGGATGCCACAGGCGCTATTGGTGTTGCCCGGGCATTTACCTGGGTTGGAACAACTAGAGCCAAAATATACAAAAAAGCTAACATTGATGAATATATTAAAGAAAATCTTACTGAAGGAAAAATTAATGGGCGTATAAAGGATTCCACTAAACATAGTCCGCAAATAGAGTTTGAAATCAAAACAAAATTTTTACAAGATAAATTATACACTGAAAAAGCAAAAGAAATTTGTAGGGAACGAACCGAATTTTATAAGAAATTTTTAGACAGGTTAGAAAGAGAAATTAATGGGGAACTATAAAAATCCTGAAACCCAAAATCTAAAACCCCATGAAAACAAACAAAAAAAGTTTATCCCAAACCAAAGGCAGCCTTTGGTAAATGAGCTCAGCTCTATTTTTAGCCCCGCCCCGCCGCCGAAAACGGCGAGAGAAACAAACAAAAGGTCGCGGAATTAATTGAGAAGGATTTAAAGAAAGTAAATTATTAATTATGGATATTGTACAATTATTAAAAGATTGGTTTCGTCTGGAACTGGTTTTATGGAATAAAGAAAACAAGACAGTATTTAAGCAAAGAGGGTTATGGTGGTGCAGTTTAGGAGTAAATCTGGGTGAGGAAATTTTTGGCAAAGGGGAAAAATTCACTCGGCCAATTTTAATTTTTAGAAAATTAACAGGCAATTCTTTTTTGGGACTGCCTTTGACTAGTCATCAAAAAGAAGGTAGTTGGTATGTAGAAATTATCCAGAGGGGCAGAAAAAGCTGGGTGATGCTTAACCAAGCAAGGATTTTAGATTTTTACAATACTTAATAAAAAAAAGTCATCCCGCCATTGCTGACGGGAATCAGTGGGAAAATCCCAAATTCTATTTTCATTATAGCGAATTGACACCCATTGTCAATGGCAAATTGTGGATAATTCAAAAAACAAAAAAACCCGCCACAGCTCTATTTTTAACAAGTTAAAAGAGAGGGTTTCAACCTGTTGTTCTTTAACAAAATGTTTTTAGAGGAGTAAATAAAAAAGGAGGTGTCAAAATGAGGATAGCAATCGGTGCGGCGATAATTAAAAACGGCTGTATTCTTCTTGTTAGAAAGCAAAGAACATGGATTTTGCCAGGAGGCAAGCCAGAAATTAAAGAATCAGATATCCAATGTCTTCTCAGAGAATTTAAACAAGAATTACCATTACTACGACTGCAGGTAAAAGGACTGATTTACTTTGATGATTTCACTGGTACAACGCCGCATAAGGGCGATTTGTTATGCGTTAAGGTTTATCTTGCGAATGCAGACGGCGAAATATTGCCAGACGCGGAAATAAACAAAGCAGAGTGGGTAAAAAATCCAGAAGAATACAACCTAAGCGACATCACACGAAAAATAGTTCTTTCTCTTTGTCAAAAAGGCTATCTGTGAATTAACAGACACAGATAGCCTTCTCTAAAAGCATTTTGTTTAAAAACCCGCACCAGCTCTATTGTTGACAACTTGTTGACAACTTTATTTTTTTAAATTATACTAAAGTTGTCAACAGATACTATGAATGATATAGAAAAACTAATTTTAAAAGAATTAAATAAAAAGGGAGAAATTAAGGTTGCTGATATCGTTAAGGCAACCAGTTTTTCTCGCGCTTATATAAACAGATTTTTCAGAAAATTAAAAAGAGAAGGTATAATTGTTTTAATTGGCAAAGCCAACCAGGCTCGTTATGTTTCTATCGGGAATAAAAAAATGGCAAAAAAGAACATTTTAAGTATTCGTCGAATTTTAAAGAACATTAATCTTTCCGAAAGTTTGATTTTAAGCGAAATAAAAAGAGATACTGGAATTTTTGAAAACTTGCCAAAGAACATTGTAAATATTCTTGACTACGGTTTTACAGAAATGTTAAACAATGCCATAGAACATTCTAAGTCAAAAGAAATCATTGTTACTCTGAAACGAAGTAAAATCGGGGTTAATTTTGAGGTTATAGATACTGGAATTGGTATTTTCAATAATATTATAAAGAAAAAAAGGTTAAAGAGTGAAATGGAGGCAATTCAGGACCTTTTGAAAGGCAAGCAAACTACAGCGCCAAAAGAGCATACGGGCGAAGGAATATTTTTTACTTCAAAGATTGGAGATAAATTAATTATCCAGGGTTCAAAAAAGAAGCTGATTTTTGATAACGAGTTGAATGATATTTTTATAAAAGACACAAGGATAATAAAAGGAACCAAGGCGGCCTTTATAATTGACAAAGATTCAAAAAAGAATTTAGCCGCGGTGTTTAGAAAATACTCTGGACAAGCTTTTGAGTTTGGCAAAACAAAAGTTAAGGTTGCCCTTTACGAAATGGACGATTCTTTTATTTCTCGCTCCCAGGCGCGAAGAGTTTTAACTGGCTTGGAGAAATTCAAAGAAATAACCCTTGACTTTAGTGACGTTGAGACAATTGGTCAGGGTTTTGCGGATGAGGTTTTTAGAGTCTGGAAAAATAATCATCCAGATATTAAAATTAATTATCAAAATACGAATGAGAATATTTTATTTATGATTAAAAGGGCAAAATCTGCATAAGCTCTATCCCAACCTAAAAAATCATGAAACAATATCAACAAAGAAAAAGTAATCTTTATGAAAAGGCTTCTGATGAGCCCTTTAAAATCAGTCGGAGCAAAATTGACTTATTTTTAAAATGCCCCCGTTGTTTTTATTTAGACAGAAAGCTGGGTCTGGCAAGGCCTAGTATGCCTGGCTGGTCGCTTAATTCCGCGGTAGACAAGCTTTTGAAAAATGAATTTGATTTGTTGCGAGAAAAGAACCAGGCTCACACCCTAATGAAGCAATATAATATTGACGCTGTGCCTTTTAGCCACCCTGACCTGCCTGAATGGCGTGATGATTGTTATAGATATGTAGGCGCGTCTGTCTTGCACAAACCAACAAATTTAAACATCTGCGGCATTATTGATGATGTCTGGATTAATAAAAATAAAGAGCTTTTGATTGTTGACTACAAGGCAACCAGCACTAGCAAGGAAATTTCCTTGGAAGATGAATACAAACAGGGGTATAAAAAGCAAATGGAGATTTATCAGTGGATTTTCCGCCAGAAAGGCTTTAGGGTCAGCCGCACCGGTTATTTCGTTTTTGCCAACGCAGGCAAAAACAGGCCTAAATTTGATGGCCGTTTGGAATTTGATGTGTCAATTTTATCTTATGATGGTGATGACTCCTGGATTGAACCAACTCTTTTTAAAATAAAGGATTGTTTAAACTCGGACAAACTGCCGCCGGCCTACGAAAAATGCGAGTATTGCGCTTATAGAAGATTAATTAGCAAAGAAGAATAAACTAAGCTTAAAAAGATTTGACCGGTGATAAAAAGGGCATTTTGTTTGTTTCGTTTTTTGACAATTTTTAAATTTTAGAGTAAAGTGAAATATAGCAAATTTAGACACAAATCAGTTCTTTACATCAAACAAGCACATTGAAAATATAAAAGCTTAAAAATACAAAAGGAGGTGAGAAAGATGGAGAGGGAATATCTCAATAGAAAGTTTCATTATTCAGCACAACCATTGCCTGAGAGTTTGCTTAGAGAACTGCCGGCGATGATAGTGGGTGAAAGAATCGCCGCCATAAGACAAAGACGGAGACTGACAAAGGTTCAACTGCGAAGAATGGCCGGTATCGCCAGTTCTACCTATGCTTATGTGGAAAAAAGAGATGGTCTGCCAGACCCAAAACATCTATTTAACATCTCAAAAGTATTGCAGGTTGACCCGATTCTCATAATCAAAGGGAAAAACTGGAACCTGGCATCACGCTTGTTGCCAAATAACGAAAAAATGTCTTTACTAAGACTAAGAAAAGGCTGGAGCCAGAAAGAAATGGCAATAGCCCTTGAGAAGGCCGGGTTGAATTTCCGGACGACTATTCTATATTCAAAGAGAGCTAGAATAGCACAATGGGAAATTGGAGCAGCCGAACCGCCACATAGCGTTCAAGAGATTATTAAAAAGGTTTTGGAAGATAATGCTCTTTTTAGCGTCAACAAAAGAACAGAAATAGCCCTTGAACACATTAAAGACCTTAGCAGCCCCAAGAACAAGGGTAATTCTGGATTTTTGCGCCTGAGGGTAAGGGTTATCCGCTTAATAATCAGTGATCTGAAGGCAACAGGAGTAATCCGAGACGCTAAAACCCTGGAAGCCAGCCTAAACCGCAAATTAGCGGAAATAGCAAAAGGAGGAGAGTGTCTATCGCAGGGCGCCTAAATAAAAGGGCGCCTTTTTTTGCAGTGAATTAAATTAATTTGTTTTTTTAGCTTAAAAATGTTATTTTAAAACAATGTACAGAAAAGATAGGAAAAACGAACATTATACAACATTGGCAAAAAAACAGGGATATCCTGCCAGGTCAATATATAAACTAAAAGAGATAGACGAAAAATACAAAATTATCAAGAAGGGCAGCCATGTTTTAGACCTTGGCTGCGTACCGGGTTCCTGGCTTTTGTACATTTCTCAAAAAGTGGGAAAGAGGGGAAAGGTGATTGGTGTTGATATCGGAGAAATCAAAATACCTGAAAAAGCCAATATTCTTTTCATTAAAAAAAGTGTTTTTGACTTAAAAAAATCCGATTTTAAAAACAAATTTGAAGCGGTGGTTTCTGATTTGTCGCCAAAAACTTCAGGCATTAAATTATTAGACGCCTGGAAATCTCAAGAATTGACGGAAAGAGCTTTTGAAATCGCCAAATCAGTTCTCTTGCCCAAGGGAAATTTTGTCTGCAAGGTTTTTGAAAACGAATTAAGCGACAAATTTTTTAAAAAAGTGAAGAATTGTTTTGAGTTTGCGAAAAGATTCAGGCCAAAAGCAGTAATTAAAAAAAGCAAAGAATTCTATATTATTGGCAGGGGGTTTTTAGTGAATAGTGAATAGTTGAAAAACCTTAGAAAATTATGGTTAAAGAAATTTGTAAATGGTATAATGTTTGTCCAATGAAAAGATTTTTTGAAAGTGGCAAGTTGGATGAAAAATGGATTAATAATTATTGTTTTAACAACGGAATGGGATGTAAGCGATATGAAATGGAGGAAAAAGGAATATTTCACCCAGACAATATGCTTCCAAGTGGAAATATTGATAAAAGTTTAAAAATATATGTTAATTAAAGTTAAAGTTTTTCCAAATTTTAAAAAAGAAGAAATAATCAAAAAGTCAGAAGATAGTTTTGAAATTAAAGTAAAAGAAAAACCTATTAGTGGAAAAGCAAATAAAAGAGTGATTGAGATTTTATCTTTATATTTTAAAACTCCCCAATCAAAAATGCGTTTAATTAAGGGCTTTAAGGAAAGAAACAAAATTTTTGAAATTTTATAGTAAAAATGGGTCAGCTCTATTTTTCTAACTAATCTTATCAAAAACTACAAAGGAATAAGAGATCTAATGATAAGTGCGAAACATCTCTCATTTATTCTTATATGGAAAATTTTAATGAGAAAAATAAAAATACTGAAAATAAAAATAGTGAAGACAATAAAGATGTTTTCTCTGTTTCAGAGTATTTAAATTTTCTTAATGCGGGTTTTAAAAATTATAAGGCAAAAATTATTGGAGAAATTAGCGATGTTAGTTTCAGTCAAAAATGTGTATATTTTTATTTAAAAGATAAAAAAGACGGAAGTATAATAAAATGCCTGATTTGGAAATCTAAATATGATATTTATGGCATTGAATTAAAAGAAGGGGATAAAATTCTTGCTCTTGGATGCCCTAATATGCATTCAACATATGGATTTTCTTTTATAACCGAGACAATTGAACCGGCCGGACAAGGAGAGTTGAAAAAGGCATACGAAAGGCTAAAGAAAAAACTAAAAGAACAAGGTCTTTTTGAAGAATCCAAAAAACGCCCGATTCCGAAATACGCTCAAAAAATCGGAGTAATTACTTCGTTAAAGGGAGCCGTAATGGCTGATTTCTCTAATAATTTAGGAAAATTCGGCTTTAAGGTTAAAATAATAGATTCCCGGGTTGAAGGACAAGCTGCAGTTTCTGATCTTTTGCTTTCCATTAAAACTTTTAAAAACAAAGATATTGAAGTTTTGGTTATTATGAGAGGGGGCGGGTCTTTAGATTCAATGCTGGCATTTAACAACGAACTATTAATCAGAGAGGTGGCTAATTTTCCGGTGCCAATAATTGCGGCGATAGGCCACGACAAAGATGTTCCGCTTGTTGCCTTGGCAGCCGACCTTGCGGTTTCTACTCCGAGCATGGCGGCAACTGCTCTTACTGATCCCTGGAGCCAGGCTATTTTGTTTCTGCAAAATTATGAAAGAAATATAGTTGACAATTATGAAAATTTTTTAGAAAATATAAAAATAAAACTAATTGCTTTCTGGGATAAGTTTTTATCAGGCTTTAAAGCGAGCTTATCATTGGTCAATCAACGGATGGAGCATGCTGAGAAAATCATTAAACTTAATAATCCGGAGCGGCAATTGAGTCTTGGATACAGTATTGCCTTTTGCCAGGGAAAAGTAATCAAACAGACAAGTGATGCTAAAATAGGAGAAAATATGGACTTAAGGGTTACAGATGGTACAATTAATTCAGAGGTTAAAAATATTCACCCTGTTAAATAGCTGTTTTACGGCTAATTTAGTTAAGGGCGAAATTATTTAACAGGCAAATAAAAATGATTAAAGAAAAACAAGATATTGAAAATTTAAATAAGAACCTTAAACTGCTTGATGAAATTGCTAATTGGTTTGATGGACAAGAAGAAATCAACATAGAGCAGGGTTTAAAAAGGGTAAAAGAAGCGGTTGAACTTATTAAAGCAAGTAAAAAACGGCTTGGAGAAATTACAAATGAGTTTGAGGAAATTAAAAAGGAGGTTGAAAATGAAGAGAATAAAAATTAACAAATTAGGTTTCTTAAAAAGTAATTTTTCGTAATAGAAATTATTATTTTGAGAGAGATCTTATAATATGAAAAAAGTATTAATCATTTCTTTAATAATTGTTGCTTGTGTTGTTGTTTTTATTGTTTTGAATAAAAACCCAAAAATAGAAGAACCAAAAGATCAAGCTCCTGTTAATAACGAAGAACAGGAAGCAAAAAGCAAAAGTAAAAGCGATGACAATGGATTAAAAATAGAAATATTAGAGCAGGGGACAGGGGAGGAATCTAAAAATGGAAATACTGTATCTGTTCACTACACCGGAACTTTTGAAGACGGAACAAAATTTGATTCAAGCCTGGACAGAGGGACTCCTTTTAGCTTTAGGCTCGGAGACGGTCAGGTTATTAAAGGATGGGATCTAGGAGTTCTGGGAATGAAGCCTGGAGAAAAACGCAAATTGACAATTCCTCCAGAGCTTGGCTATGGGGAAAATGGAATACCCGGAGCAATTCCTCCAAATGCAGTTCTTCTGTTTGAAGTTGAGCTTTTAAATATTGTGGAATAAAATAATGACTAATTTATACATTATAAACTTTAACGGGGAAAAAGAGCCTTTTTCTCTGGTAAAAGTGTATAGATCTGCGCGCAGGGTAGGCGCCTGCAAGGAATTGGCTGAAAAAATTACTGGAGTTATTCAAAAAGAAGCATATCCCGGGATTAAAACATCAAGTATTTTTCAGAGAATCAAAGAATTACTTTATAAAGAATCTCCAAACAGCGCCTTAAAGTTTAATTTAAAACAGGGCATAAAAAAATTAGGACCCACCGGTTTTCCATTTGAAAAATATATTGGTGAAATCTTTTCAAAAAACGGCTTTAAGGTTAAACTTAATCAGTTTCTACCAGGAGTTTGCTGTAATGAATACGAGATAGATTTTTTAGCTCAAAAAGATAATTTAATATATATTGCGGAATGCAAATTTCGGAATATGCCAAAAGCAGAGGTTCATTCAAAAACAGCTTTGGCAAATTATGCTCGTTTTTTAGATATTAAAAAAAATGGGGTTTTTAATAAAAATAACTTTAAAAAGTTTGAAGTAAAAAGCCTGTTGGTTACAAATAACAGATTTACCGGCAGAGCTATTAAATACTCTAATTGCGTTGGAGTAGAACTATTAGGCTGGAAATACCCGAAAAACAAAGGACTAGAAAGATTAATAGATGACAATAAATTATATCCAATTACAATTCTTCCTTCTTTAAAAGGCAGACTGATTAAATCTTTTGTTTCTCATAAGATTATGCTGGCGCAGGATGTTTTAAAATTTGATTCTGAAAAATTGGCAAAAAAAATAGGGGTGCGCAAAAAAGAGCTTGCTCCATTAATTAAAGAGGCAGAAACATTACTAGGCTAAAATTATTAATTGTTTTAAATGGGGAGGAATGAAACCGAGCGCCGAAACACCGAGCAAATAAAGCGTTATGCGCTTCGGTGCTTGGAAAGGTCGCTGAAAAAAAATAATCATAAAAAAAATCATGCTCAATATATTTTGGATAATTATAGGAGTAATCCTCTTTATTGTTTTAATCTCTATCAGACAAATTAACCAGTATCAGAAAGGAGTTAAGTTTACTTTTGGTAAATACCGCGGTTTAATACAGCCTGGCTGGAGATTGGTTTTTCCTATTATTCAGTTTTACCGAAAAGTAGATTTGCGCGTCAGGGCAGTAGATGTGGCAAACCAGGAAGCAATCACCAAAGACAATATTTCAGTAAGCGTTAACGCTGTTATTTACTACAAAATCAGAGAGGCTGATAAGGTTATTTTAGCAGTGGAAAACTTCTCTTATGCAATTTCCCAGCTTGCCCAGACCACAATGAGAGACGCAGTTGGAAAAGTAGATTTGGACGGGCTTCTTTCCGAAAGAGACCAGGTCTCTGAAAACATAAGGTCTGTTATAGACAAAGCAACCGACCCTTGGGGAATTGAAGTTATTAATGTGGAATTAAAAGACATAACCCTGCCCGAAGAAATGAAAAGAGTTATTGGCAAGCAGGCTGAGGCTGAAAGAGAAAAAAGAGCAATAATTATCAAGGCTGAAGGAGAAGTGGCTGCAGCCAACAATATGGCAAGGGCTGCCCAAATTTTGGCAGGATCTACCGGCGCCCTGCACCTAAGAACACTTCAGTCAATTAACGATATTAGCTCTGACCAGTCAAACACTATTGTTTTTGCTATGCCCTTGGAAGTTTTAAGAGCCTTTGAAAAACTTGGGAATAAAAAGTCTGGCAACCCAGGTACGGATAATCCCGAAAATCCCGGGATAGAAATGCCGAAACAATCCAAATCAACCGTAGAAAAAGAGGAAAAACAAAACCCGGAACTAAATATCAGAAATTCGTAATGAGTAAAAAACCAAAACAGGGTTGGGAATATCCCAACCCTGTTTTGGTTTAGAATAAAAAAGTCCCAGCGTTGGATGCTGAGACTTGGTCCGGATTAGAGGAACCGGACCCTTTTGGTGCGCGGATTTCGGCTCCGCGCGACCGCGGCGCTGACGTCTATTCCGAGAAATGCTGGGAAAACCTACGCACAAGCATAGAGATATTCTCCTTTCTTTCTTGATGTTCCGGATTATTTAGAATTGGCGTTGCTGCCGTCGACGCGAGGTCAAAAACTAAAAGAATCGGAGAATCTTCGGACAATCATAGACATTCCCTCCCTTTCTTGTTGTGGGTTAAAAAAAATAAAACCACACTCTACATCTATAATGTTATCATACTTTAAAAATCTTGTCAAGTGTTTTATAATAAAAATAGTGGAAAATGGTAAACAAAACAAAAAACATGGTAAACAAAACAAAAAACGCGGCAGTTTCAAAAAACGATTATTTCTAATCAAATCAGAAAAAAACAAATAAAAACAATATTAATATAAAACTAATATAAAACTAATGTAATAGATATATTGTTATAGCAACATATCTATTACATTAATAAATAGTAGTAGAGAAATAATAAAATGATAAAATAAAATAGGGCAATTTAACAAAAGTTTAATAAAAAACAAAAATGAGAAAAAATATTCTAAAAAATAAAAAAATTACAGTGATGGGATTAGGACTGCACGGCGGGGGAGTAGAAACGGCGAAATGGCTCGTGAAACAAGGGGCTAAAGTTTTAGTTACTGATTTAAAGTCGCGCCAGCAATTAAGAGAGTCTCTAAAAAAAATAAAAGGCCTGCCAATAAAATATACTTTGGGAAAACACAGAGCAGGGGACTTTAAAAATATTGATATGGTTGTTAAAAACCCGGCTGTGCCCGAGAATTCCCAATATTTAAAAATAGGTAAGAAAAACAAAGTACTGATTGAGACAGACATCAGTCTTTTTTTACAACAAATTGGTTTGAATAAAAAAATTATTGGAATAACAGGCACCAAGGGCAAGTCAACGGTAACAGCCTTAATCGGAGCGATTCTAAAAAAGAAAAATCCTAAAACTATCATTGCTGGCAATATCCGAGTTTCAGTATTAAAAGAATTGCCTAAAGAATTGCCTAAAAATACTCCGATTGTTTTAGAGCTTTCTTCGTGGCAGTTATCTGGAATAAAGCACTTGAAATACAGTCCGCATATTGCTGTTTTGACTAATATTTCCCATGACCATTTGAACAAATATAAATCAATGAAAGAGTATATAAAGGACAAAGAGATTATTTTTAAATATCAGAAACCGAAAAATATTCTAGTAGTTAATAAAGATAATAAAGAATTGAAAAAGCTGATAAAAAAGACAAAACCAAAATCAAAAATAATTTGGTTTTCTAAAAAAGACCTTAAAAAATACAAATTAAAGGACATAAAGCTTAAAGGCGAACATAATTTGGAAAATGCGGCAGCTGCCGCGGCAGCTGCTTCTGCAATGGGAATAAATTCGCAGATAATTAAAAAAGCAATTGAAAATTTTTCCGGTCTTGATTCCCGTCTTCAATTGATTAAAGAAAGCATGGGAATAAAATATTACAATGATACTACTGCCACTACTCCAGAAGCAGGAATTGCTGCTTTAAAATCATTTCCTCCTCAAAAAATAATTCTAATTGCCGGCGGTTCAGATAAAAATTTAGATTTCAGCCAATGGGCTAAACAAGCAACAAAAAGAACAAAAAAATTAATTCTGCTCAAAGGCAGTGCTAACTTAAAGATAAAAAAAGCCCTGAAAAAAGCCGGTTACAAACAAGAAATAAAAGAAGTAAAAAGTATGAAGACCGCTGTCAAAATAGCCCAGAAATCATCCCAAAAGAATGATATAATCCTGCTCTCACCAGCCTGCGCCAGCTTTGGTTTATTCAAACATGAATTTAATCGCGGAAACGAGTTCATAAAAGCTCTTAGAAATGATACGCCACGCCCCTTTTTTTCTTGAAATAAAAAGCTGGTCGGGGTAAAATAAAGTAATGAAAGCGGAAGCTGATTATATTTTGGCCGGATTGATTCTCTTCTTAGTGGTTTTCGGCATTTTAATGCAATCCAGTGTTTCAGCATTATATTCCTGGGCAAGATTTAATAAAACAAGCTATTTTCTCTTTCATCAAATGATTTTGGCTATAATTCCGGGTCTGATTCTTGGATTTATTGCTTTCAAAGTTCCTTTAGAAAAATTTAAAAAATATGCTCCAGTTTTTCTGCTCATAAACCTTGCCCTTCTTGCTATTGTTCTGCTGATGAAGTTTACGTCAGGCTCAACCAGTGCAATCCGCTGGATAAAAATAGGTTCTGTTTCATTTCAACCCTCAGAGTTCCTAAAATTCACTTTTATTCTTTATCTTGCCAGCTGGATAGGCGCTAAAATAACTAATCCATCAAAGAGAAAAAAAGAAACAAGATTTCAAAAATCACTTAAAAAAGACTTTGCCCGGCGTCTTATCCCTTTTTGCATAATTATTGCTGCAATAGGCCTGTTTTTAATCCTTCAGCCTGATATCAGCACTTTGGGAGTAATTGTTTGTACTGGATTTTTAATGTATTGGGCATCTGACACACCTATTTGGCATACACTTGTGGTTATCCTTGTTGGAATTGCGATTTTAGGCATTTTAATTAAGATTGCGCCATATAGATTTGACCGCTTCCTGGTTTTTATTCAACCGCAGACTGATCCTTTAGGAAAAGGCTTTCAAATAAATCAATCTTTAATTGCTGTTGGCTCAGGAGGCTTCTGGGGTAGGGGACTTGGAATGTCCAATCAGAAATTAGGCTTTCTGCCAGAGTCAATGAGCGACTCAATCTTTGCTGTTTTTGCTGAAGAAACCGGCCTTGTCGGCGGTTTAATTCTAATAACTATTTTCTTAATAATTTTCTGGAGGGGAATCCAAATTTCAAAAAATGCTTCTGATAATTTTTCAAAACTCACTGCTTTAGGAATCAGCTGCTGGCTCATAATCCAGGCTTTTGTCAACATCGGGGCAATGATTGGAATCATTCCCTTAACCGGAATTCCTCTGCCTTTTTTCAGCTACGGAGGCTCGCATTTAATAGCCGAGCTAATTGGAGTGGGAATTTTATTAAATATATCACGGAATAAATGAATCTCTTTAAAAGAAAAATCTTTATACCTTTAGTCCTGCTAATATTTTTAGTCTTGTTTTTTGGTTGGGCTAAGCAAATATCTCACTTTCTTGCCTCTGTGTTTTTAACCTCTACGGGAGAAACCATTGAAGTAGACATTCTTTACGCAGGCAATTATCAAAAATCAGCCAATTTAGGGGATTTAATTTCTACCACTGTTTTTATTCAAAACAAGTCTTCAGAAACAGTAAAATTAACTCAAATAGTATTAGGCAATAAGCAAAACAATAACTTTCTCTCATATATTGACGAAAATTCATATAAGCTCCAATATACTAATTCCAAAGGAGTTCAGATATTCTCTTTAACCGATTCTGGTCAAAACGGTTCCAACGGATACCGAATCTTCAACATTACGCCATTAGAAACCCAACTCACATCTCTTGCTCTGCCAGCCGGCTCTATTAGACAATATCAAGTATCAGTTAAACTCAAAGATAATATTCCATTAGATTACTTAATGATAGAGTTTACTGATATTTACGGCTCTGGAGTTACAACCGGCAGCTCTCTAAAAAGCCAAGGTTCTTTATCAGCTAAAATCAATATCTTACAACCAACACCAACTTGTCAAAACCCTGTTTATCAATGTTCTGCTGATTTAAAAAAGGTTTTAAAAGTCTGCGAAAATGGAACGAGCTCTGTTTTTCAAGATTGTTCTCAAGAAAACAATGTTTGCTCTGATGGACAATGTATTGAAAAGATTATTCCTCTTCCTCAAATTTGTTTTGATGGAACTGATTACGGACAATGTTCCCAAACTAAACCAAAATACTGCCAAAGCGGAGTTCTAATTGACCATTGTAAACAATGCAGTTGTCTTTCTGGCCAGGTTTGCCAGACCGATAATAGTTGTAAGCAACCTTTACCAGAACCGAAAACAGACGCCTATCTTCACCTTGAGGGAGTAAAGTCTCAATACAATATTGGCGAACAAGTAATATTAAAATGACCAAGAAAACAATCCAAAAACTCATAATATTTAGCGTAATTTCATTGATTTTAGGAGGAGTGGTTTTGATAAGCCGCAATGTTAGGGCTAACAATGTATGTAGTTACAATGCTTCTGAGGAGATAGGTATAACAGATTTTTATTACAATAATATTCCTGTTAATCCAGAAAAATGTTCTCTTTGTGTCGGTAATATGTCTGGAGGCTGTGAGGATTTAAATAAAGAAGAATGTGAAAATTCTTATCATACAAATCCTTATTATCTTCCCGGAATGATGGATTTTTTTCTGAATCAAGCCAAAGAAGAAGATATTTATAATGACAGATATGCTTTTCAATGTGTTTGGAATGACTTTGACTATCCTGTGAGTCCTTACGGTTACATTTGGAGTGGAAGTAGAAAAGTTTATTTTCCCGAGCCAGGATGTTTATCTTATCAGTTTGAATACGTTGAGACCTTGGACCGGCCGAGAGATAAGCTGTATTACAACTATCAACCTTGTAATCCGCCGCCAAGCTGTCAAGATAAATGCCAACAGGACTATCAGAGAGATGGAGCTTGCTTGGAAAAGGCAGGAGGGGATTATCCAGAAGCATTAAAACAAGATGGACAATACAGAGAGTGCGGGTCAGGAGAATCTTGTTATTGCAACAATCACAAACCGGAGGTAAAAGAATTGTCGCTTGAACTAAACGAGAGACATCGCCAGCACCTTGATAAAATTTTTAGTATGCCAGAGCAAGATATAATTTCAGAATATGATGTTGAACATTTAATCTGCCGAGCTAATATTTATGATGAAGATATAGAAGACCAGGAATGGATAGAAAAACACCGACCAAACTTTGAAATACTTTACGGCTGGACTCTTAATGATACATTTAAACGTTTAACCATAATCGGAAAGCCAATGATTAAATGCAAAAAAAATGAACAAGACACAGTCACTTGTGAGACATCTGCCTATTATGCTAAAACGAACGTAAAACGAGGAATGCTTTTGAAATGCCGGGTCACTCCTCAAGACCCTTACCAGAAAGGAGAGCCAAAAGAATCCAATATCAAGGCTGTTGCTGACCATTTGTATTATTTTTTTAGGACCCAGCTTAGCTGGGGCATCGCCTATGGTCAATATTTAGTTTTTTTAGACAAAAGCGCTGTGACAAATAACTTCTGGGATATAAAAGACAGAACTCAAAGAATTGGCAAATCTTATTTTTACAGAAATCCAGCATCACTTAAGATTAGGCATATAAAATTTCTCTTTATAAAAGGTTCTTTCTTTAATTTCCGCGAAGTTGCTAAAAAAGCGGGAGCTAATTGGGATAAGGGTGAAGATGATAAACTTACTTTTCTTTCAGACGCTTCTATTGAAAAATATAATGAATGCTTTCAAGATCAACTACAAGGAGCAAAAGCCGTAGGTTTTGCAAAATTTAAAAGTGATTTAATTGTTCTATCTCCATTATCTTCTAGAACTCATGATTTCACTCATGAAATGGGACACGCAAGTATATGGTCTGGACTTTGTGATGAATACGGTAGGCGCTTTTGGGATATGCAGAACAAGAGATATAGTTGTCTTAATCCATTCCCTAATTGTTGTAATAAGAATAATGATTGTGATATACCGGAATGGTGCGAGGGAATGCCCTATCATCCCAACCAAGATAGTCCCCAGCCAAATTATAATCGCCATGAGAGTATATATGAGCCGAATTTCCGTTCTGTAATGGGCCATGGCACAATCTATCCCATAGAAGCTCGATGTCCTTTGAGAAACTGTCAATAAGTTCAAACTTCTATCACTTCTGAGTTTTTTACGCGGATTAACGCGGATCCGCCCCCTCCTTTTCGCGTTTGCGCAAAAGGAGGGGGCGGGGCGGCTTCGGAGGTTCGTGATATTCTATGATTAGATAAGCCGCCTCCGCTGATAAACGCTGAAAATAAATATGAAAAAATATATTGTTTCAATAATCACTATCATAACTTTTACTTCTTTATTAGTGCCTTTAACTTCTTTAGCCGAGGATGCGCTTTGGCTGTATTTTGCTGTTGATAGAGAAGATAATGTTAGTTTGGACTCATTTAATGTTTTACCAGAAGAATATGGTGGTATTTTTAGTGAACCCATTTCTTCGGATAATCCCAATGCTTTTGAGGCAAGAATTTTAGACAGTGGAGGAAATATTCTTAACCGTGCCTATTTTATTCCCGACTTCCTTATTTTGTCTGACCCGCCAATAGAAGTTGATGAAACAGTTGATGAAGTAGTTTTTCCTTATAGCCAGAATACTAGTACAGTTCAGGTATTAAAAGGGGGTGAAATAATTTTATCAGAATCAATTGGAATCCAGCTTTGTAATAGAGATGGAATTTGTAACAATAAGGAGAATTATATTTCCTGTTCCCAAGATTGTGATAGATTTTCAGAAGATGATTATTGTAATAGTATTTCAAACGACCACATCTGTGATCCAGATTGTCTTTGGGACTCAGAAGCAGGCGGAGAATGTTCTCAGCCAAATTGTAATGACGGAATTAGAAATCAGGATGAAACAAGTATTGATAGCGGTGGAATTTGTTTGAAGTTAAAATGTGAAAATGGAATCCAGGACCCGGGCGAAGAAGGAATAGACTGCGGCGGGATTTGTAGTCAATGGTGGCAATGCGCTGAGGATACTTGCGGAGATGGCATTTGTGCCGAGTATGAAAACAGGACAAGCTGTCCAATTGACTGCGGAGCACCTCTGTCAATACTAAAAAACACGGGCGCCAAACCTCTTGTTGGTTATCTTTTAATAAAGGTTCAGAAATTAGTTGGCGTAAGATGGTCTGATGAACAGGCGGTTATTCAAGACGCCAGTGTCCGCACAATTCAACCGAGCGAAGTCATTGATCTCCGCAATATCTGGAACAGCCAAAACTACATTGCTAAAGAAGAGGGCAAATTCAGAGTTTATGTTGGTTTTCTTGACCAAAACCAAAAAACCTTAGCATCTGACACTTATGAGTTTGCAGTTCTATCATCGCAAAAATCAGCATTAGAGCCGACATCAACATCGGGATTAACTCCAGCGCCAAGTAAAGACAAAACAATTATTGAAATGCTTAAACAGCAAATTATTACAATTCAGCAAAAAATCGCTCAGCTTTTAAATAAGCTGGCTCAACTTTTCAAATAATATGAAAATTCTATTTACCGGCGGCGGCAGCGGCGGACACATTTTCCCAATTATTGCAGTTGCCAGAGAAATCAAAAAAGCTTGCACAAAAAAAGGAATAAAAAAACTCCAGCTTGTTTATATTGGGCCAAGAGATAAATTGGCAAAAGTTCTACTTTCTCAAGAAGGGATTAAAGTAAAAACAATTTTAGCTGGAAAAATGAGAAGATACTTCACGCCAAAAGCAATTTTCCTGAATATTATTGATATGTTAATAAAAGTTCCTGTGGGCGCTGTTCAGTCATTTTTCCGCTTATTTTTTGAAAGCCCGGATTTGATTTTCAGTAAAGGAGGATATGGCTCTGTTTTTATTGTTCTCTGGGGCAAACTATTCCGAACCCCAATCTTTATACATGAATCAGATAAGTCTCCCGGATTAGCAAACAGAATATTAAGTAAAATAGCGCTTGAACTTTTTGTCTCTTTTCCAGAGACAGAGTACTTTTCTCCAAAGAAAATGATTCTAATCGGCAATCCTATTAGAAAAGAAATTCTTGAAGGATCAAAAGAAACGGCTAAAAACAACTTTAAACTGATTTTAGATAAACCAGTCATATTAATCACGGGCGGAAGCCAAGGCGCGCAACGCATAAATGATGTGGTTTTGGCTGTTATGCCGGAAATCCTGGAGAAGTTTGAATTAATCCATTTAACAGGCAGAAAAAACTTTAAACAAACTAAAGCAGAGGCTGAAGTAATGATACCATCAAATCTTAGAAAATATTATCATGCTTTTCCTTTTTTAAGAGAACCTGATTTAAAACACATCTATCAGGCAGCTGATTTAATTGTTGGAAGGGCGGGCTCAGGAAGCATTTTTGAAATCGCTGCCCTTGGAAAACCAAGCATTCTAATTCCTTTAGCTGAATCCGCTCAGAATCACCAGGTTAAAAACGCCTATGCTTATGCCAAATCCGGAACAACAATAGTTATTGAAGAAGAAAATCTTACTCCCCACTTCTTTTTAGCAAAATTAACATATCTTTTCTCAAGGTCTAAACAGCTGCAGAAAATGTCTCTTTCGGCCCAGGAATGGATAAAACTCCATGCCGCCCGAGTCCTCGCAGGCTACATTGTTGAATATTTAAGCATATAAAGTTAATCTTTATATGGACTTTATATGGAAGACATTACTCTAAAATTATTCAAACAAAACGGGGTAAGAGTTCGTTTTGCTCCATCTCCAACCGGGCCATTACATATCGGTGTGGCCCGAACCGCGCTTTTTAATTATTTGTTTGCTAAAAAAAATAAAGGAACTTTTATTCTAAGAATTGATGATACCGACAAAGAACGCTCCAAGCCGGAATATGAAAAAGATATTAAAGAGGGTTTGGAATGGCTTGGCCTGCGCTGGGATGAGGAATATAAAGAAAGCGAGCGATTGGAAATTTATAAAAAATATCTGAAAAAACTTTTAGACCAGGGAAAAGCTTATTACTGCTTCTGTCCTGAGGAAGAATTAGAGGCCCAGCGACAATACCAGATGTCAATTGGCCGGGCTCCTTGTTATGACGGAAAATGCTCAAAACTATCTGCCAAACAAATAGAGGATAATTTAAAAGAGAAAAAAGATTTTGTTATCAGATTTAAAGTATCTGGAAAGAAAATAAAGTTTAAGGATCTAATTCGCGGAGATATTGAGTTTGATACCAGTCTAATAGGCGATTTTGTTATTGCCAAAGACTTTTCAACCCCTTTATATAATTTTACTGGCACAATAGATGATTATGAAATGAAAATAACTCATGTAATTAGAGGAGAAGATCATATTTCCAATACACCAAAGCAAATTCTTATTCAAAAATCCCTTAAATTTCCTAAACCCGAATATGCTCATATATCTTTAATACTAAGTCTGGACAGAGCAAAATTAAGCAAAAGGCATGGAGCTCTTTCTCTTTCTGAATATAAAGAACAGGGCTATCTTCCGGAAACCCTAATTAATTTTCTGGCTTTTTTAGGCTGGAATCCGGGTGACGAGAGGGAAATTTTCTCGCTCCGCACTCTGATAAAAGAATTTTCCTTGGAACGCTGCCAAAAAAGCGGAGCGGTTTTCAATGCCCAAAGATTAGATTGGATAAACGGATTTTATATCAGACATAAAAGTTTGGACAAATTGACTGAACTCTGTATTCCTTATTTAATAAAAGAGAAATTAATAAAATTAGAAAAAGAGGATATTCAAGAGTATAAAGTGATGGATGCAAAAGAGAAAATAAATTTTGGTTATTTGAAAAAAATAATCCAGATTTACCAAGAAAGATTAAAAAGGCTTTCAGAAGTTGCAGAATTAACTGATTTTTTCTTTAAAAAGAAGTTAAAATACAATAAAGAGTTATTGAAATGGAAAGATATGACCGAAAAACAAATCTCCACCTCTCTTGACATATCTCTAAATATATTGGATAAAATAAAAGAGGGAAATTGGAACAAGGAGTTTTTAGAAAAGATTTTATTTGTTGAAGCAGAAAAATTCGGCTCGCCCGCCGTAGCCGCGCAGGGCGGGGCGAAGGAAGAAGCAGGCTTGCCCGCCGAAGCACAAAGGGCGAAGGCGGGGGATAGAGGAAAGCTTTTGTGGCCATTGCGAGTTGCCCTAACCAACAAAAAAGCCTCAGCCAGCCCATTTGAGATCGCAGAGATTTTAGGAAAAGAAAAAACCCTTGACCGAATAAAACAGGCTATGGAGGTTATTTAGTTTTTAGTTTATAGTTTGTAGTTTGTAACGGTAGTTTATAACACGAGAAAAGAAGAAATAAAAAAAAGAGACCGTGTAACGAATCGCATAAGCGAATCATCAGTGACGGTCTTATTCTCTCGAGTTTTTCTCTGTTCATTCTGTCCTTATTAACTCCAATTGTTCCCTCTTTTTGACTTTTATTGCCGAAAGAAACAACGCGAAGGAAACGATAGCGAGCAAAGAACCGATGACGACTCGAAAGATTGCTATAGTACAGCCATGATGAGACGGTAAACGGTAAAAGGGTAAGAACACAATACCCAAAAATGTAATTACCGAATATAGACCAAAAGCAACTCCGAACCGAACTCCTGTTTCGTAATCCTCCCTGTAATACTCATGGTAAATCCTTAACATTGAATTATCCATTTTAATCTCCTTTTAATTCATGAGTTTACCGTTTTTTCTCTGTCTATATTATATCATACCAACAGAATTTGTCAATCCCAAATGGTGAAAATAACGATTTCCAGGCAACCAACACCGTAACTCAACCAAAATCATAACAACCACAACACCACAACCCAATAGCATAATTAATAAAACTAATACGTATACGGCGATCGCTGTATACGTATTAGTATGGTATAATAAAGATAAAATGAGAATGAATAATGAATAATGAAATTGCCTGTAACTGATCAATTTTTATGGATGGTATACAATTTCTTTGAGAAAAGAGGGGAAGCTTTAGAAATACCACACATTTTTAAGGTTAGGCGATGGAGAGATGCTCTTTCTGATAAATATTCAAGAGAATTCTGGAAACATATAGAAAAGAAAAAGAGAAAGAAACAGTTTGACCAATTTATATATTATTTGAAAAAGAAAGGATATATTAAAATTGCCAGCTTAAAGGGAAAGAAGGGGATTTTACTTACTCCAAAGGGGCAGCAAAAATCTTTAAGGGTAAAATATAAATTAAATTCTGAGCTTGAGAAAGGATTCAAAAAAAGAAAAGACAAAAAATGGATTATGGTAATTTTCGATATTCCAGAAAAAATGAAAAGGTACCGCGATGAGTTGAGGGATTATTTAATAAGTTTTGGATTCAAACAACTCCAAAAAAGCGTTTGGGTTTGTCCATATGATGTTATGAAAAGATTAGAAGAAATAATAGCAGTTTATTCCTTAGATAAATTTGTCCGAATTTTCCTCATTGAAGAAATTGAGATTTAAAAAATTTCTAATTTTTAAACTTTAACAACGTCCAACAACCTGATACATATACAGCGATCGCTGTATATGTATCAGATTTAGGTCTATGGTTCTTGGGTATGCGGTTTATTATTTATAGTTCAATAAATGGTTCAATAATTAGTATATCAATAATTAGTATATCAATAATTAGTATATCAATAATTAGTATATTAATTTGTATATTAATTTTTGGTACACCAATTCAAATTTTGGCAGAGGAGGGGACGAGTCCTCTTCAGGAGTCTCGGGAGGAGGTTTCGGGTGTTTGGGAAAAAATAAATGATTTTTCAGAAAAAGCTATTGATACTGTTTTTAAATTTTTAAAGAATATATGGCAGGGAATAGGGGATGGCTGGAAAAAACATATCCAGCCGTGGACCAAAGATTTTTGGAATAATTTTAAAAACGAATTTGAAAAAGAAATGGATGAAACGAAAGAAGATACTTATGATTTTTTCAAAGATCTTTGGAATAAAATCCTGGAGAAACTAAAACTCAAAAAGTACTAACTATTCAATACGCACTATAAACTACTCTTTAATCAAATAGGGGATGACTACTTTTCCCCTTGACCCTGTTAGATGTTATACACATCTAACAGGGTTGACAGGCCATCTTAGCCTGTATTAATATAGAATAAAGAAGTGAGTATAATACCTCTAATGCTCGATTATATGGTAGTACTTTTAGTGTTGCCTTCTAAGATAAAACTAATAGGTTCTCCCCTATCATAAATTATGAAAAATATAAGCCTTCCACATTTAGATGATTTTCTCTTAAATCTTCAGACAGACAACCGATCGGAAGAAACTCTTTATAATTACGAAGGAGATTTACAGATCTTTGAAAATTTCTTAAAAGAAATAAATGCTGAATTTAGTAAAATTGATAAAAAGACTATTCTCAATTATAAGGCCTACCTCACCTCTCAAGACCGAAAAACAGCAAAAAAACAAAAAGCAAAAAAAAGACTAAGTAGTTATTCTATAAATAGAATCCTATCAACTCTTCGTTCTTATTTAAAGTTTTTAATAGATATGGATTATAAAACCCCTATTTCTCCAGAAATGGTTAAATTAATACATACTGAAAAGAAACTTGCTCGAGTCTCTGAATTTGAAGAAATAGTAAAATTAATTGAATGTCCTGTCCAATTTGAAAAAAATAAAAGAGTGGCATTTAGAAATCAGGCAATTTTAGAAACCCTATTCTCCACCGGAATGCGGATATCTGAATTAGTTAATCTTAAAAATAGCGATATTGACAAAACTGGTAAAATTTTTGTTAAGGGTAAGGGTAAAAAAGAAAGATTTGTTTATCTTACTTCAAGAGCTCAAAAATATATTAAAAAATATTTAGAAATTCGCGGAAAATCAATATCTCCCTATTTATTTGTACCATATCGTGGAAAAAATATGCACCAAAAAAATAAGAAAATTTCTCCAAATTATCTCCAAGAAAAAATTAAAAAATACCGTGAATTACTTGGCTTAAGTATTCCTGTTTCTGCTCACGGTCTCCGACGTGCTTACGCAACCTATTTGGCTGAAAACGGAGCAAGTCCAACTGCCATCCAAATTCTTTTAGGGCACGAATCTTTAGATACTACTACCAGATATGTTCGTGCTTCAAATAAATATGCTGAAAAAATTCATTATAAATATCACCCACTTAAAGAATAGATATTAAAAAATATGTCATCCCCTTTACCAAAAACCCTTT
>Ga0315547_1001068_pt1 | contig 23090 bp, 34 predicted proteins | sample SalMarSW160240MG_2_FD_202542 | JGI IMG/M metagenome (GOLD analysis project Ga0315547, IMG submission 202542) | Salt marsh sediment microbial communities from the Plum Island Ecosystem LTER, Massachusetts, United States - Salt Marsh Sediment SW1601-240 ...
TGCACAGGCATTTTTGTGGCTACTTTGTGGCTACTTTGTGGCTGTGCCGATGCTACTGTTTTGATGAATGCTGTTTGCAGGTCGCCCATCTTCAGCGCCAAATCCGTAAGCGCCGACTGTGTGCCAGTGTTGCTGTCTATGACTTCTTTGCCGAGCGCCTTAACCGCCTCAACCATGATGGTTAGCTGTTGTTCCAGTTCATGTAGCATGTTCTGCACTGTTTTCTGTTCCCGCATCACGTCGATAAGCGTGTACTCGGGCATAGTCACCTCTTCTAGTGTTGTGATTTCCTCTTCAGGAAGGTCTTTCTTTGCGGTTTTTTCTTGCGGTTTAACCATTTTCATTCTGTTTTTGTCTCCTTACCCACCATAACCGATTCTCCTTAATTGCACAATTCCCTTCAAGGCTTTGATGATTTGCTCTGTTTTTTTTGAGTCTAAACTGGGTATGTTGATGTTGTATAATCCATATTCATAAAAGATTTTTCCCTCAACAACTGTTTTGGGTTTTCCAGTTAGGCAAGTCATATTTTACCCTCCAATCTCTTAATCCAATATTTTTTGGTTTATACGTCATTGACTCTGTGTCTCCTTCAGTAGTTTAAGCCATGCATCTAGAGCTTCATCGATCAAAGTTTTCACTTTCACGCCTCGCCGTGTAGCCTCGTACACGAGTTCTGCGTATTTGCTGTCAGGAACATAATAGTTAATTGCAGGCAATTTCTGATCTCCTAAATAATGTGGGTTGTTTTGGTGCGTGTATTCTTTCAAAATATGCTTCTGCTTCTAATTTATTCATTTTGTTTGTTTCATCCTCCATACTTACACAATCAACAACAACAATATATAAAACTATACGTCACAGAACAGACACATCCAAACCTATGTTTACGAATTTAGCACCGTAATTAACTGTTTTATTATCGGCGGGTCAGGCACATCAACGTTCCTCAAACTAAAGTTCTGTTGCAACTGTATCGTCTTTAGGTATAACATATTTTCCATGTTTTCGTGACTTTTTTCTATGACAAGCAAAGCATAAAAACATCAAATTTTCAGCGTTGTTGTTATGGAAGTCTCCATCTAAATGGTGTAGTTCCATTCTATCAGATTTTTGGTTACATTCTTGACAAGTATAATTGATAATGTTTAAAGCAAAACTTCGATATGCTTTGAGGCGATTGTAACAGTTAGTCTTTTTACTTATTTTATGTTTATTGTAATATTTTCTGATTGATTTGTAAACACATTTTTTGAAGCAATCGTTACATACAAACCACCGTTTAGGTAATTTAGTCATATGATGAGTAAAATTTTCTGAGGTTAATTTAACTCCACAATGAATACAATGAGTTTTAGGTTTTCTCATAACAATCTCTCTAACAGAAAAATATTATATAGAATTATTATTTAAACGAACCGTTTTAAGAAAACTCCCGCGCTTTTAACTAAAGAAAGACTGTGTTTTTGTTTGTTTCAACGTTGTGTTTTTGTTTGTTTGTACTAAAACTTTTCTTTTCTTTTCTTTTAAAGACTACACCAACAGGTGAAAGGAATATCAAAAAAAGAGAACATCTGCTTATGGGGGTCTTTCAGCCTCGCCACATAACCATGCAATCCACTTATCCATCAGATTCAACAATGTTTGGCGCCTTAAACTGGATGTTCTACGTCTTACTAGGTTCGGCAGTTTTCTATTCGAAAATCTTCTGAGTACTCCTAAGGATTCGGCGTTTTTGATGACACGGTGAACTTCAGAGAGTGACCTGCCGAAGGCTTCTGCGATGTGATTCATGCTTACGCCTTGTCTGCGGATTTTGATTATTGCAACTCGTTCTCTTTGCAGAAAAGGAATTTTCATGATAAATGATTAGTTGATTATATCCTTTTTTAAGGGCTTTTATCTAAATAATTGATGCTCGGTATACAAAAAATTTTTTCTCTATTTCTTCGATAATATCTTTGAGATGCTGTTAATCCATTTTCATCTCTTTTAGCATTAACCATAAATATCATGATATTAAACGATTAAAGAGTATATAAAATGTTTGGACTAACACTTTACACCTGTTTGAAGGTGGCTACCAGAAATAAGTAGACTCATTGTAGAGTCTACCTCCACATTTTTTTATTTACTTCAACTTTTTAGAGTAAACTATAGAACATTTTAAATATAACCTTATTCTTTAAACTCTTGTATATGTCATGGTGAAGACATAGATAGTCGAGACACTTTCACGTCGCCGAGCGTGCCCTATTTAGACTACGGCATCTCTGGGAGGATTATCTTGTCAAACAAAAGAAGCAAACAAGCAAGAAAACGAAAAAAAGAATTACAACAAGAAAGAAGCCGTAGACAAGAAGAACTTGAGACAGCACACTCCATCGTTTTAAGGTACAGCTGGAGAGATAAACAAAAAATCATAGGCGAACTGGTTTACAGGCCAGAAAACGTTGATATTATAGAACAAAAACTTAAAATGCAATTCAAATATATCCCAAACCACGCTTTAAATCACGATTTTGGCGAAGTGCTTAACTTATTTCGACTAAAAGCACCACCAATTCACACTTATGTTTAGGGTTCTCTTAGATAATTAAGAGACAAGAAGGAGGTGAGAAAGAAAAAATGCCAACAGTAAAAAAGAAAATGTCAACAAGCGCATACATACTAATAGCATTAATGATAATCACAGTTGTTTCCTTACCGATACTTCATGTTGTTGGCGTCTTAGACCTATCCTTTATTGGGATAGGATTCGAAAATATACTAATGTGGGCTGCAACTGACACACTCAACGGAGTAATATTGATTGGAGGCGTTTTTGTAGGAGGAGCACTATTCTTTTACATCGTAAAAACATATCTTCTCGGCACACAAATATCAACAACCACTGTAGGACAATATAATCCGATGGGGCAACAAATAAGTCAACCACAGCAACAGGAACAAGAAACGGTTGTGAGTGACTAATGGTTTTTAATGCTCTCAAAGATCTCATAGGATACGAACCCCCACAACAAAACCAAAAAAGCAACATGGGAGACCTCTTAGACATAGAAGCAGACAAAAACCTGCTAACAATGATAGGAACAATGGGAGCAGGAAAAAGCGCACACCTAGGCGGATTACTCATAGCAGCAGACCGCAAAGTATCAAAAAGCAGAGGCACAGAATACCCATTCAGATACTTCATAGACGAAGGAAGCAGCAACATAGAAAACGACAAATCAGCCCTACGCGCTGGACATTTCCCACCCAAAACCGGACTAATGAAAGCATCCACAGTGGAGCCTGCCGCAACCTTCGAGTGGAGCCACGTCAAATACTTAGCTGGCAGAGAAATAACTCTATCAAAAAGCCAAGCAAAAATGAGTATCGCAGACATGGCAGGAGAAGACCTCGTAAACCTTATAGAGCAAGTTAACCGAACACGCACACTGCAGCAAGCATCTAAACTAAACATGAACAAGTCAATCAATCTAGTCTGCAACAGCTCCGCATTAATGTTAATCATCAAAGCAACCCGAGCGCAAGGCTTAGAGATTGAATTAGAAAAGGAACCTACAGGTATCGATGGATTAAGCATCTACAGTGACGCTAACCTAACCCGAATAGTGAAGGGCATAGTAAGATTTAAGAGACAAAACCCCAACTCCCCCAAACTCAAAAACCTATGCATAGTCGTCACAGCATGGGACGGACTCGCACCCGTGGCAAAACAAATAAGCCAAATAACCGGACAACCATTCGATCCCCTAGACACAAAAATGAGCGCAGAAGCCCTAGACAAATTCGTTTACGCATTCTATCCATCCACACACGCCACAATCCACAGCCTCGGACTAAGCAACATCAGATATTTCCCTAGTTTCTTTGAAATAGAACGCGACAACAAAGGTAACCCAATATGCTGGGATAAGGGCAGCAGCCCAAAGATTAAGCGCCCAGAAATCTTTGATCGTGGCCGTAACTGGGAAGATAATGTGAACACAATAAAATCTAGTGAGTTCTGGTTCTTCAAGGAACTGGATTGGCTACAGGAGCTAGCAAACTAATGAGTGAACTTGAAGAATACAAAAACACTCAATCGCAAGAAATTGAAGACTTCTTGAACAAGGCTCGTGAAGACATAAACAAAGAATGTGGTTGCAAAGTTATGCCCTACAAAGCAGACGTTAGATTTCTTAGGGTGAAAAAAAAGTGAAGTCTGGTCAAGTCGTAACAGGAATCATAAACGGCATCGCGGACCAATACGAAACCCCAGACATCCTACAACTACTCCCCAACGGCAAACTCGCACAGCTCATAGATCGAGAAACCCTAGGCGCCTACAGGCGCGTATTCGTCTCTGACAGGGTAGTAGCGCAGACAATGGTTACCAAATCCGAACCAGACGAGCACGGCAGAGACGGAATAGTGAACCACACAGTCCTCTACAAATTCGATGCCTCCACAACACACGATAACATACAATACGTTTTCGATTATAACCAATTCACAGATGACGCTTTAGCTGGCAAATACGCTTTCGCTATGCCTCCAATACCCGAACTGAAGCATCCTCTAGACCCGCCACCAGAAATGGAGATAACACCATGAAACAAAGATTCTGGCTCATAGTAGGCGCCATATTATTCATCTTATTTATTGTGGTAGTGGCAGCAGCCTCCAACACTAGCACAAACCAAAGCAGCACCCAATATCGACCCGATCCAAAATATAAAGCCACAATAACCGCAGACACAGTAGGACTAGATTTCATAGTAATCACAAACGAAAACATACCCGCACAAAAAATAGTGTTACCCCAAGCCTTACCCTACACCATGAACTTCGCAAAAGATGACATACTCACATTCACAGTACACACAAAAGACGGGTACAGATTTAACAGCTTTGACTTAGGAGATGGAACATTCAGAAGCGACAATCCAATGGCAACAAAACCAAACAAAAACTTTCAGATACATGCTTGTGTAATGCCAGAAGACGTGATACCTTGGGACATAACCCAGTAGACTCTTCGTCACTTAGAGGACTAAACAAATGCTCAAAACCATACTAATAATTGCACTCATAGTAGCAGCCGCATTCTCAGGGCTATTAATCTGTGCTTACATCCTCAAAGTAGAATTCGCCATAAACCTTATGGACACCATCAAAGAACCATTCACTAGCCTATCTGTAAACAAATTAAACTTGGGAACCATAGCCTCAGGCGCCTCAGTGGCAACCGCAGCCACCACCGCCCTCGGCTGGATAAAAACCAACAAAGAAAAAGCCCTAGCCATGAAAGACAACGCACAGAAGCAACTAGAAAACAGCGGCTTACTCGAACAGGTTGAATCTGTCAAAGACGCAAAAACACAGCTAGAAGGACAAATCACAGAAATAACCAAAATCAAAGACAACGCATTGGCAGAGGCAGAAGCCGCAAAAAACCAACTCAGCCAACAGACAGAGGAGCTGCAAAAAGCACAAAACACCATAGACACACTCCATGATACTCTTCGCAGAAACAAGCTTACCGACGGAGAATCCATCGTGAAAACAGTTATAAAATAAAATTGGAGAAAACAACTTGAACCTCAAAAACTGGTCCCTCCAAATTTGGGCACTCATAGCAATCCTAACCCTAATAGGCTCAATCGGAGCAATCTACGTCTACGGCACATACTTCGCCGAACCCACACAAATCCCCACAGGCGGAACAATCGAGCCCACAGAGTCAATACTTCTCGCCAACCCGTCAATCATCGACTGGGGCAACATCATCGTCTACAACAACGTCACCAAAACCGTAACCCTGAAAAACAACAGCAGCAACATCTACGACAAAATCGTAGACATGACCTTCGAAACCGCAAACTGGCAGAATATAACAGACCTCGGCTTAACTCTAACATGGAACTACACGGGCACAGACATCTACCCAACAGACTCCAGACCCATAGCATTCACCCTAACCTCAGAAACGGTCCCCGAAGACGAAACAACCACAACCTTCAGCTTCGACATACTCGTCACCCCTATAATGCAAGGAGACTCTCAGTGAACCTCAAAAAACTGTTCTTCTGCAAACTTCTCCACTGGCACAGCTACGCTACATACTACAACTATGCCACAGGCAAAAAATGGAGACAATGCATAGACTGCGGAAAACAGCTAGACTAAGCTTCTCTTACACTTCTCTGGGTTAACGCCTCAGCCAGCCACAACAAACGACTTCTCACCTCACGAAAGGTGTTGTTGATTCACCACGACTGACTGAAGCAACCAAACGGAGACGTAAGACACATGACACAACCAAAAAGAGACGGCTCAGGCAAAGGAACCAGAGCCAATCGTGGACGCGGAGGATGCAAACCAACCCGAAACAAAGGAAGAGGAACCAACAGAAAATAAACTTTCCTCCACTAGTTCCCCAATCAGTAACAGAGCTGTCCAAAAATGACCACAAAAGCTGACATGATATGTCGCCAAAAAGACCTACTAGACAGTCTAAACAACAACACATTCAACAAGCAACAGTTCCTCAAAAAACACAAAATCCTAGATCGTACACTACGCAGAGACCTAAATGCACTTGCAGAACGTGGAGAAATCTTCGAGGAAAGACTAGGGTATCTACGCAAAAAATGCTTAGGCAACCTCACACAAAAAGCTCATGACGGCAAACTATCAGACGGATTAATGTATAGCATAGTCATGTCTGGAGTAACCCAGAAAGCCGAAATCAGAACCGACATAACAGAAAAGAAGGAGTACACAGTCAAAATTGACAGTCTCAACCCAGACGAAAGAAGCTTCCTTAACGCCGTTGCACGAAAGTATATTAAAGCAAACAATACGGCAGAATCTGCTGCTATTCACTGAATGGATGGGCTACAAAAACGCAGCCTTCCACCAACAATGGTACAAGTTCCTACAGAACGACTTTAGCTGCATAAAAACAGACCCAAACAACAAAACAAGCCTCCACAAATACCTGCAACTCTGGCCAAGAGGACACGGAAAAACCACAGGAATCATCCTATACATCCTCTGGCTAATCGGCAACAACCCAGACATAAACGTGCAAATCGTAAGCAAAACCGCGAGTCAAGCAGAAGCAATATGCACAGCCTTGATGTCCACCATAGAGCACGACGAGAACTATATCAGACTCTTCGGCAACCTCAAACCAGCACAACCAATAAAGTGGACTAGCCAACAATTCATCATAAAACGAAACGAAATAAGCAAGAACCCCACAGTCAAAGCAACCGGGTTAATGGGTCCAATCACAGGGGGAAGAAACGACCTAATCATAGACGACGACATCATAGACGAAGAAAACGTGAGAACCCGCTTGCAACTAGAAAAGGTAAGCACATGGTTCAACAAGATTCTGTATCCAACTTTGTATCCATGGGGCGGAATCATAGTCATAGGCACAAGATGGAGCTACGCCGACCTCTACGCAGAACTCATCGAAAAGTGGCCCCACAGCGTACTAGCCGCCATAGAACAAGACGAACACAAAAAACCAACAGGCAACGTGCTCTGGCCCCAATACTGGCCCCTCAAAAAACTGCTAGAACGTAGAAACGAAATAGGCTCAACAATCTTCGACTGCCAATACCAGAATGACCCCACAGGCATGGAAGGATCACTACTCAAGGCAGAGTGGCTACGCAGCTACGACACGCCAAAACCGTACAAGCTCACATGGCTCGGAGTCGACCCCGCACTAGGCGAAGGCGACAAACACGGCATCGCAGTCATAAGCCAAACCCACACACTAGACCGCTACCACCTAAGAGAAGTGTGGTGCCAACGCGTACCCTTCCCCCTGTTCCTGAAGCAACTGAAAGAAATGGCAAGTACATATAATCCAGCCAAAATCTACATAGAATCAAACGCCTTCCAGAAAGTGCTAATCTTCCTCCCTGAACTGCGTGGATTGCCCATAGTGCCCACCCAGACCCTTCGTGACAAAGAGTCGCGATTCATTGCCATGAGCAGCCACTTTGAGGCAGAACGCATAAGAATCAACCCAATCCTTAACAGTCAACAAAGCGAGTTCTGGAACCAGTGGGTGCAGTTTCCACGCGGACAATACGACGATGCTTTAGACGCGGTGGAAATCGTCAGCCGCAACACTGTGGGGCACCAAACAGGATTCTTCGCATAATCATAAATGGTGAATCAACATGAAAGGTTTAAGCAAACTCAAAAGCTGGTTCAGGCGCACACACAAAATCGTGCCCCTCAACGTCTTCAACCCAACCAACCACCTGTCCACAGTGAAGGAGCACAGAGAAACCATCGAAGCCTACGCTTGCCCAAAATGCGGCAACAAGAACCTCCAAGTATTGTCTCTTGAGGAAGGCGACAAGGGATGGGAAGCCACCGTACAATGCAGCAGATGCCAGTCAAGCATGACTTTGAATAACACGGGGTTCAGAGCAAACTTTCAGGACAAAATCGGGATAGAAAAGAAATAGCCTACGAAGAATCTTTCGGGCTAACAGATTTCTTTAATGGGTTAGTATTGTAATAATGACTGAGAAGGTGTACTAATGCTATGTTATCAGACAATTCTGTGAACTGATAATCTATTTTCCATCTTTGAAGATAATCGTGTGTTGCTTTAGAAATATTCATCTCTTTTTCCCACCATTAATTAATCCTGAATTAAATTATAATTTCCAGTTAATTTGTAAATTTTTCTCTTGATAACCCAAGTTGTGACTTCCACCCAAAGGTCACAAAATAATGGAATAGAATCAAAAAAGACTTCATATAATGGTTCATGAAAATCTCCCGTTGCCCTATTACTTCTTATCAATGATTTTAATTGTTCTGTTTTTAACGGGTTCATTAATCTCATGTTTTATTCCCACCAAAACAAATATTCATTCTAATTCACCGTATTACTCTTCATAAACTTACCTTATAAAATCTTTGAACAGGTCATAGAAATGCCGACTGGATTCAGAACCCAAGCAGGACAACTAATCTCCCTGCAAGAAAAATTCAGGGGCTACTTCGCAACAGGACAACCCACCCACAGACGAAAAAAAATACACCTCGGCGAATACAGCTGGCGCAAACGCTGCCAATACGCAGAACAAATCGTACAACAGCACCCCCTAGCCAAATCTCAAATCCTAACCATAGCAGGACAACTCATGGCAGACGGAGTATTCACAGAAGCAGCGTACACTGAGGGACCGCACAAACGCAGAGCAGAAGAAGCCAAAGACCACATCGACGAACTCAACAAAAAAATAGGACTCGACACCCTACTATTCGACACCGCAACAGACATGGCAAAACTGGGCAGCTGCTTCTGGGAAAAAACCGAAACCCCAATCACCGACGTGCAAAGATTCACCCAACAGCAAACCATAGAACCCGCAGAACAGGACATGAACGGCAACATAACCCGATGGCGCCAAAACAGCACAGAATGGACAACAGACAACATCATGCACTTCCCATGGAACATAACCGCAATCACATGGCCCTACGGCACTACCCTCTTCAGCGGACTCGGCCTAGTCTTCGAAATACTGGAACAACTTCAAGTGGACGTGCAGGAGTTCATGCACCACGCAGCCTTCCCCTTCGAACTATGGCAGGTAGGCGAAGGACAATACGTCCCACAGGGCACAGAAATAAGCAGCATCAGAAACGCCATAAAAAACTGGGAACCCGGAGAACACCACGTCACCAGCTACCCCATCGAATTGAAAACAGGAGGTACAGGCGACAAAACCATAACCAACCTCAACGAAATCCTAGACTTCCTCTACAACGAAGCCATAGATGGACTCATGATCCCTCCCATATCTAAGCAGTGGAGCAGCACCATGGCTTCAGCGCAGGAGATGCTGCCGTGGGCGCGCGCCAACCTCATCCAGCCCATGCAGCGGATAATCAAACGCAAAATCGAAAACGAGTTGTACACGCCCTATCTTGAGAGTCTCGGTTACAGTGTGAAGGTTTGTCCTCGCCTGTCGTTTGAGGCTCCAGACGCGCACAAGTTAGATGACATGGAGTACTGGATGGGGGCTGTGCAATCGAATATTGTACCTGCCGAGTATGCCGCGGAACAGCTTGGCTTTGATTTAGAGAAGATTAAGCGGTTACGTGACGAAGAGGCTCAGAGGCAGGCAGAGCAGATGCAGTACATGAAGGTACGGCAGCCACAGGGAGAGCCGAGTGAAATTAATGCTGACTCTTCGTGAACAGGAAGACCGCACCGACCCCTACAATCCACATAACTGGTGGATATTCGACGCAAAGCAAACCAGCCCCAAAACCTGCCCAGTATGCCAATCACTTGACGGGTCACATTATAGAGGCGACGAGCTTCAAACAGCATTTCCGTATCACATCCAAATTTCAGCCAACAAAATCAAAGCATTAATTCATCCACGTTGCAGGTGCAAACTGGTTTGGACAGGCTACACCAAAGACGTGGTCACCAACCCCTACGGCATATTGAAGCGCAAACGGGAGAGGGTTGCTGTTCCAGATAAGGTGGCAGGAAAAAAGATTGACCTGTCACCTAGCCAGTCCCGCATGTTCAAGAAGGTGCAGAAGTACAGCAGAGAAACATTCAGAGGCAGAAAACTTTGAGTCACCCAAGCCTACAATCAACCAATAAATCAGAACACTCTAGCCTGCAACTGACAGTAAAAGAAGGACATGCCAGCCTAGAGTACGTCGCCCCAGAGCCGCAGCCAGAAGAGCAAACCCACGAAGAGCCTCAAACCATACAGATACAGAATCTTCCCGATTTTCAGTCCACATTTCAGCCCATAGTCACCGAACTTCAGGGAATCCAGCAGACGCTCAGCAAACTATCCGCCGACACTGAGGAGCAGAACAGCCTCAAAAGCGAGGTGCTGAGGAAACTCAAAACAAAACTGGCGAATGTCTGATGGCTAATACAACACTTTACCCTACCGCCGATTCATACGTTAACGAAGGTGTCCCAAACACCAACTATGGATTAGGCACAACTTTGTATGTTCGGACAGACCTTAACAATAACTTTCGAGGCTTCCTCAAGTTTGACATAAGCGGTTTACCAGTTGGGGCTACTATTACTTTGGCTAAACTAAGGATGAATTGCTTTGCCGTGTACGATTTGTCTTCTCCAGATAGTGACGTTCAAGCACGGCGTGTAGCTGACGACTCATGGCTTGAAGACGAGATAACATGGAATAATCAGAAGGCTTACGGTGTTGTTGAGGATACACAGGTTTCTGCGGTTGGTTGGGTTGAATGGACTGTTACACCTTTTGTGGTAGCTGAGTTTGCTGGGAACCAAACGGTAAGCATTTGCCTAAAATGCGTTACTGAAGGCAGCGACCCTACCACCCGTCAGTCTAACTATTGTTCAAAAGAATATAATGGTGATGACCCTGAACTATACATAGAATACACAGTACCCACCAGCATCCCCGTTTTTATGCACCATTACAACCGAATAAACAAGATAATAAGAGGATAAAAACATGGGACTACTCCTCAAACAATCAACCGCAGTGGACGTTCTTATTGGTCCATTCATGGATGAAGACGATGGTAAAACCACAGAAGAAGCTTTAACAATCGAGGATGAACACGTTCTACTCAGCAAATTAGGGCAGGCATTGGCAGCAAAGAACGACGCCAATGATGCAACACATGATGACTTAGGATACTATAATTGCCCATTAAATGCAACAGACACTAACACTCTTGGCACTCTCCAACTATGCTGTCACATGGCAGGAGCCTTGCCAGTCTATCATGAGTATATGGTAGTCACAGCAAACGTCTGGGATACACTCTGCGGTACAGACCTCTTCCAAACCGACCTAACCCAGATGGGTGGAGTCGCACAGTCCGCAACCGACCTCAAAGACTTCGCAGATACAGGATACGACCCAGCAACACACAAGGTTGCAGCTCTAAGTGCATCAGGCATCGACGACATTTGGGACGAACCAATGGCTGGGCACGTAACCGCAGACACCCCAGCATACGTGCTACGTTCACTCCAAAGCATAGTCTCCGTCATCTCTCTCGCACAAGCAGGCGCAGCAGGCTCAATCACACTCGCTGCCACATCAAGTGCAGTAAACGACTACTATAAAGGACAGACAATCTGCATCATAACAGGAACAGGCGCAGGACAAGCAAGAGCATGCTACAGCTATAACGGCGGCACAAAAGTAGCAGACATCAGACCAAACTGGGCAACTGCCCCAGACAACACAAGCTACTACGCAATCCTCAACGTCGGCTCATCAGTTATGGCAGCCATAGAAGACGCCGCAATCGACTCGATACTCGACGAGGTGGTTGACGCCAACGCACCCGCAAACGCGGACACCCTAAGAGAATCAGTGAACCTGATTGCCTCCATTGTAGCAGGCAAATCCAACGGAGGCGGAACCACAACCATCAAGTTCCGCGACCTCGGAGACACCAAAGACCGCCAAACCGCAACGGTAGACGCCGACGGCAACAGAACCGCAGTCACCGTGGACGGAACATAGAATGGCACTAATCAAGAACGGCTACTTCCCAGACACCTACTGGGCAAGTCGATACTGGCAGGAAGACTACTGGCCAGAATATGGGCCACCACTTCCAACCTTAATGGAAGATGGCTACTGGAACGTCAGGTACTGGCCTTCCCTCTATTGGCAAGCGAACTACTGGCCCAAATATGGCACACCAGCAGCCCCCGCCGCACCAACGGCAGCATCAAAACAGGGAATGTATCCCACACGTCGCAGATTTAAACGCCGCCTCGCCATACGCGATTGGCTGGACGACCCCGAAATTTTAGAGTTACTCACAATATTCATCGAATTAGATTAAAAAAAAGAGGAAAAAAAGGATGCCACCCTACAAAATCAAAGAATCGTTTAGATGGCTCAGCCCAGAATTCACCTACAACGATGCCCCCGGAGACAAAGTGATAATCAGAGGCACAGCACTGTTTAGCGCAGAAAAATACTTTGACAAAGGCATAAGCCAAAATATGCGACGCTACGTACAAGACGAACTCTTACGAAGTGCTCGTACCCTAAGAGGCGCATACATTGATGTTAACCATGAAATGAGTCAATGGGAGGAAACAGGCAAACACGGACGAAAACCCACCCTGAAAGGACATGTACTCTTCGGCGAAGAAGAAGAAGGCACCATAGAATACGTCGCTGAAGTAAACCACTCTGAGTACACCCAAAAAATACGCGACACCGACAAAGTGAGAAACGGGACACTCTCTGAAGAAGCATACACTAACAAATGGGGCGTAAAACCCCTATTAGGCGTCAGCGTAGACGCAACCTTCAATCACCTACAATGCAAAATTTGTGGACAAAAATTCTATGACCCCAAAAAATTTGAAGAACACATGATAAATGAAGAACACATAAAAAACTTCAAATGGGAACCACGACAAATCGCCTTTAAAGGTCTCAGCATTGTAGAACCCCCAGCACAACCCGGAGTAAGTGGGGCAAATTTTGAAATTGTAGAAACAAGCCAAAAAGGCTTTTCACAGTTACTGGAAACGGTAATAAAAACAGCAAAGGAAAAAGAAACCATGAAAACCGCAGAAAAGAAAGGCGTACCCTACCTAATCAAAGAACAGGACGAAACCCCGCCTGAACCAGAAAAAGACGAGCATGGATGCGGACCCGACGAAGAATGGGACGGAACAAAATGTGTACCCAAAAAAGAGGAACCCACAGCCACAGAACAGGCAACCCCAGCCCCCAACACAGGCACACAATCTGAAGGCGAACCAGAAAAGCTAACCTGCCCAGAAGGATTCCACCTAGTCACCGACGATCAAGGCAACCAAACCTGCGAAGCAGACCTGCCGCCCCCGCCAATCGACAAACCCACAGCCACAGAAGCAGACGCCAACCCAGTACAACCCGCAGTGTCCACGCAAGTAGCGCCACAAGCAGAAGACGGCGTCGTAGTAACGGTTACAGACACCCAATCCCCCTGCCCGACTGGACAGCACCGCGACCCAACCACTGGACTATGCATCGCAGACGACGCGGTTGTTGAGCCGCCCCCAAACATTGCGACAGAAGCCGTCAAGTTGCCGCGAATCCTAAAACTGGGCGAACCCTTCGCAGGCTACAAGAACATGGATGACTGCATAGCCAAGAACCCTGATAAGGAAGACCCCGCAGCCTACTGCGCCACCATCATGCGTAAAGTCGAAGGCGACAAAGCAAGCGAAATCAAAGAATCAAAGGACATCTACGAGACACAGCAAACTCTCACCAAGAAACTGCAGGAAATCGACACAAGAGGCTACGCAAGAGACGCACAGCTGGCAACATCAATCAACAGCGTCAACCGAGCGGCAGCCGCCAACTATAGGCAGGCAGTCAACGTTCTAAACCACGTCAACGCCATAGCAGAAAAAACCCTGACAGACACCAAGAAACTGACCCGAAACGTGGAATCCGCAGCCAACCATAACCTGCTCGCAGAAACCAAGAAACTGCAAGCCTCAGACACAATGCTGCAGAGCCAAATCAAAGAAGTCACAGCAACATCCACGAAAAACCATGAGCAACTGCAGAGCCAAATCATAGAGGCAACAGAAGCCGCCACGAAGAGCCTCAAGCAACTGCAGGAGTACACCACAGCCCAAATCAGCAAACTAGCCACATCAGTGGCGAAAGACATGCAGGCTCTCCACAAAGCGAACCCTAAAACACTTAACGAGATGCAACAGTTAAGACATGAGATAGAGGAAACCAAGCAGCTGGCGACACAACAGAAAAAAGACTTCGAAACCATACTCGCAACCGCAGACAAAACAGTCGAAAACCTGCAGGAACAAGTGAAAACCCTAGAGGAATGGAAGGCAACCCAAGAGAAGCAACTGACAGAAACCCAAAAGAAAGAAAAAGACAGGAAAACCCAGCAGGACACAATCAAGGAGGCGCTTGAGCCACTGCAAACCCAAATCAGCAACCTCGAAGCCAAACTGCACGGCAACTTCAAACAAACCCACAAAACCCCGCCAAACGAAGAGTCAGCCGACGACTCAGACCAACTGCCATACGACAGCGACTAAGCCACGTCCTAACTTTTTATCATAATTCTTTCACATTCACCTAAGTTACTTACTCACAGTCACTACCCTAGAAATAGGGCACACCACGCGAGAAACGTGAAAAAAACATTGGAGGAAAAAACATGGCAGACACAGACAACTGGGAAACACAAGAAGGATACATCTGTCAAGGCAACGTAATCGGATTCGTTGAACTCGGCACAGCCGCAGTCGCGGGAGAACCCCTAGGCTTCGGCGACCCCGCCGCAAACAAGATAGTCATGAACCTGTACAGCGGCGAAGCCAACGCAGTAGGCGTCGCCCTCAAAGGCGGAGTCACAGGAGACAAAATCCCCGTCTGCTTCTACGGCGTCGTAAAGATGGTCGCATACAGCACCGTCACCGTCGGAGCCGCAGTAATCAACAGTGCCACAGCAGGAACAACCATCACCTACGGCAACGTCACCCCACTAACAGCAACAGACACAGGCAACCTCGTCGACGTTCTAGTCAGCAACAACGGAACAGGCACAGCATTCATTCTCGGCATGGCACTACAGGCAGGAACCACACTAGGAGACGAACTGCTCGTACTGGTAGGCGGCTTCGGACGCTAAACACAAGGAGATGAACAAAGATGACAATGAACCTGAAAGAAATCCTAGACGCAACCAAACCAAACCGCCAAGCAATCGGACGCTGCATGGAACAGACAAAACCGTTCTTCCACCCCGAAGACGCAAGCATCTACACGGGACTTAAACAGCAACAGCAAAACGACATCCAAGAATACCTGACCAAAATCCCACTCAAACGGCTAGTCGAAAAACTGGCAAGAGAAGACCCAAGCCTAAAAGAGTACCTCGGACACAGCGGAGCACTAACCACAGGAGCCACAGGAGAAGCAGGAGCCAACTACCTGCTGCCCGACAAAATCTACGCTGAACTCTTCGAAAACGCAAGATGCGCAGACATCACCCCAATCGTCAGCAACGTCGTAGACACACCCGGAGCAACACTTAAAATCGACGTAGAAAAAGACGGCACATTCAAGCCCCACTTCGGAGCATCAGGCGGAGAAGCCCCAGACGAAACAATAGAAACCGCGCAGGGCACCATCACCCCAAGACTCTTCAGCATCAACATAGGCGTAACCAACGAAATGATAGAAGACAGCCTCTTCGACCAGATGGAAACACACGTCAGAATCGCAGGCAAAGCCATGGGCGAATGGAGCACCAAAATGTGCCTCTTCCCCATCATGGAAGACCACAGAGGAACAACAACCACATTCAGGGTCGAAGGCGCATACAACGGCGTGAACAGCGGAGGCGCAACAACCTTCGACATCTCAGACGTGCTAGAAGCAGAAGGCGCAAACTCAACAGACGGATTCGACACAACACACCTGATCATACCCCCACACGGACCACAAACGCTATTGCTGGGAGCCGCAGGCTACCCGCACGACTGGACAAAACTGAAAGACGTAGTCAACCTATCCAACAACCCCATAGCAAACATCTGCGGAATCGACGTAGTCAGAGTCAAACACATAACCACATCCGACACAAGCGACGAAACAAGCTACATCGCCGGACTCTACGCCACAAGCTGGCACGCACTTGCAGTCAACAAAACCTACGGCATCCAAACCGTCAGGAAGCGGTGGCTCAAAATCGAAAACTACAGCGACCCCATCAGAGACTTGGTCGGCGCAGTCGTATCCGCACGGCAGGGACACCTAGTAGCCTACGCAGACGCATGCTGTGTAATCAACTACGCATAAGCGGAGACCTGAATCTCCGCCCCCAACTTCCCCTTTCTTAAACAAAAACATATAATTCCTTTAAAAATAGAGGTGAAAAACCAGAATGTTAAACATAAAAGAAGCAGTAGACAAAACGCGACCACAACTAGCCAAAACAAAAGAATTCATGGAACAGCACAACTACTTCGACCCCCAACAATGCAACATCTACGCTGGACTCAAACGCAGCACACAACGCGAACTCTCAGAAACCCTACACAAATGCACGCTCCGCGACCTACTGAAGGGACTAAGCAAACGCGAACTAAAAGGACTCAAAGAGTTTCTGCCAACCGCAGGCGGACTAACCACAGGATCGCTCGGCACCGCAGGCGCACAGTACCTAGTTCCCACATGGATGAGCCAGAAACTGTACGCAGCAAGCACAGGTACAGACATCGTGCCCCTAATCAGCGCAGACGTGTTTGAACCCAGAGGCGGCGACTGCACAGTCCCCATTGGCGTACTAGCCACCCAACAACTAGGCGAAGGAACAGTGGCACATGAAACAGTCAACGCAGACGCTGCAACAATAAAGCTGGTGAAAATCAGCGCCCCCATAGTCGCAACCAACGAGATGATAGAGGACACCGAGTACGGCTTAATCGAATGGCACATACAGAAGGCAGGCGAAGCCATGGGACGCACAGGCGGAAACCTAGCCCTCAATGTCCTAAAAACAGCCACAGACGGTTACGGTACAGTAGTAACTGGAGCGGCAAGTGCTTCTGAAACAAAACCAAACGAAATACTGGATATGTTCGAGGAAGTAAGCCGAGGGGACAGCGTCATCCAACCAGTCTGCGACACCATGATAATCACTCCAGAAGCATGGAGCCACAGCGCGTCAGGCGTAGAAGTGGCAGGAGGAACAGCAGGAGACTTCTGGAGAGGCGAACCAATCACCCAACGAAGTCCCGCACAAGGATTTACCCTTGTCTACCACGGCATGGACACGCTATTCAGTGGATCAACAAGTATATGCACAGGCGGCGGAGGCGCAGCCATGACAGAATGCAAAACTATAGTGTTCGACAGAAAGCAAGCCATGGTGACTGCACGCAAGAACTGGCTCAGAATCGAAGACTACAGCAACCCAGTCATGGACTTGGCGGGCGCAATCGTTTCTGGCAGACAGGACAGCGTCACGGTTGTAGACTGCGCGATCGGAGTGGTGACAGAGGCATAATTTAATGATGAACAAACTAAACAAAAGAGGGCATTAAATGAGTTTTCAAGCTAAGGTAGAGTGTCCTCGCTGTCACCAAATCTGGACGCTCCCACAGGGAAGCCCCGGAACATACTGCAACTGCCATCTATTCTGTCAGTATGGCACTAAGCCATCTGACTGCAGTTTGACAGATGCGTATTATGAGGGCAACTGGGGCTGGCCCGTGGGCAGTGACCAGAACCCGAAGGATGAGGGCGCGAAGGTTTGGGAGCGCACCAAGTACTGCAGTGTCCACGAAGTTTATAGCACTAAGGAACCAATTTGGTTGGAGGTGAACTGGGAAGAATGGTATCAAAAAAGAAGGTTACCAAGAAAGATGCGGGAACTGCAGAAAAGATAGTAATGCCAATAGCTTTGGAAGATTCTGAAATACAGGATGGCGACGTAACACTTCCATTACTTAACGAAGAGTCTACTGATGAAGTTCCTGAAAAAGCAAGCACCGCCAAAACAGAAACCACAGAACAACCCGTCGAGGAACCCAAAGTCGCGTTCGTTGACGAAACCACCAAACTGCTCAATCTGCTGGGCGAAGCTCCGTCTGTGCCCCTGATTCTATCGATAGAGGACGCGGTCAAGTTCGTTGACAGGTACAGAGTGTGGAAACTGAAAGTCAAGGCAGAAACTGGCTAAAGAAATCTTAAATACCTAATCCACGAAGAGTCTACATGGTGGTGAATCAAAAAGTGACTGAGTTGAGAGCGGCAACAATTGAAGTTTCAGCACGTTGGCTTAAAGACATTTTGCTTGGAGCGAAAAAACCATACAAATCCAATATTCCAGAAGACATACAAATCTTTGATGTTCACTATGACAGTCGCCGTCATGTTTATAGTTTTGTTGGAATAAGCGACGAATTTGATGTTGTTCCAGAAGGAATGACTATCCCGTCTTTCATTCCGACTTACGAAATAATAGACGGTGACTCTTCGTGACTCAGCAAATCGAAAAACAGCCCCAACCACAAAAACAGAAGCATCCCCGCATCTTCATAGGCATACCTACTGGCCCTCCGAAATTATACAGTACCTACATCATGGTAGCCGCACTCGCAAACCTCGACTACGACAACTACGAAATCCACTGGGCAGTCACAGGAGGATACGACAACAAGCTCTTCGGCGACTTCAAACGTAGACTCAAAAAACTCAACGAAGCAGTCAAATGGCCCGACAACGTCACATGGCACATCCACTACGTGCCACTCAGCAAAAAAGAGCGCATGACCCGATACCAACCCATCCTCAGAAACAAAACAGTCCTCAGAGACGCCTTCCTAGACACCGACATCCCCTACTTCCTGCTGCTGGGCGGAGACAACCCTCCCCCACGCAACGCCATCCACAGATTACAGAAAGCCGACGCGGACATCAGCATCGGACTCTGCTACCAGCGCCCAAACGTAGACCAGAGATGCGGCACCTACCCGCTTGTGTGGCGCTACGCATGGATGCCGCAGGAGCTAGAGAAGTTCAAAGACGAGCTTGACCCGCTTGTGCTGGATGAGCTTCGGCTGGCGTGGCTTCACTGCCCCGTCATGATTCCCCTCATGTTCGACCCAAACTGGAAACGCAAACGGACAGTCTGGGGCATCACAGGCGGCGACGGCTGCGCCCTAATCAAACGCAGGGTGCTGGAGATGATTGACTGGGGCGTCACGCCCGACAACGCGTACCACAGCGAAGACATCCACTTCATGACTCTAGCGTTGTGGCACGGCTTCACAACAGCCTGCGCCGTAGACTTGCACATCCCACACTTTGATGCTGATGGTAAAGCCTACTAACAAAGATTTTATATACAACTTCGCATTGCATTAAATATCATGCCTTACAGAATAACAGATGGAAAAAAAGTTCAATGCACCCACTGCAATCAATTCATGTTGTCTGCAGCAAAAAAAGGTAGAACAATTTGCAAACATTGTCATAAACCATTCATCTTTAATAAGGAACTCTTCTTAAGAAAAACAAGAGAGTATGCTCATAAACCTGATGTGTACAAACGACGCAAAAAATGGGAACATGACAATCGTAAGCATCTTGCAGAACAAGCATTAAAACGCTATTATAAAAAACATGACCATATAAGAAAACTTAACAATCTGGCTACTGCAAGAGCGAGAGGAGTTTCAGCAATTCCTATTGATGGACCTTGTGAAATATGTAATCTTAAAAAGAACAAAATGTCTCGCCACCATCTATTGCCAAAATATGCGGGTGGAAAAAACACACGCCAAAATTTGGTTCGATTATGTAACAAACATCACCAACAACTAGAACAAAAAGCCAAAAAAGAGCTAATTTTGGCGTTTCCAAACGAATATTTTGCCATAGGGCAGAAAATATTAATGGAGATGAAATCTAATTTTAGACCTACATGAATTTCTTGACAACCCCCCATTTCCAAAATTCATACAGTTTGAGACAGAACAGCTACTTTCCGTGGCTTTCCTCAAAAAACACTGTATGTAACGCACGGTGCCTCATGTGCCCACACGACAAAATGGAGAAACGCCCACAAGCGCCGTGGAGTCTAATCTCAAAGATAATCCGCGAAGTCGCACCCAAAGTCGACGCGGTCTGCCCCTTCCTCATGCAGGAACCCACCCTCGAACCCCGCCTAGTCCCAATCCTAGCCAACATCAAACAACGCAACCCAGCCTGTCAGACAATCGTCTACAGCAACATGAACCACCTCCCTGACACAACAATCAAAGGCATAGTAGACACACAAATCCTCGACGAACTCCATATCAGCTTCTACGGACCAACCGAAGAACTATACAGGAAATGGCAGCCCCCACTAAACCGAGAACGCACAATCATCAACATCAAAAAATTTTACCTCTACAGGCAACTAACCAAACGGCTCAAACCAAAAATAACCCTGCACGTACTATCTGTGCCAGAAATCATGGATGCAATAGCAGGATACGGCGACGTCACAAGCTACGTTGACACAGTCGCAAACGTGCAGTACGACACCTTCCATGGCGACATCCCAGACCTAGCAGGCGATCAAACACGATACATGGGCAAGCCAGCCCCGCGTGTGCCCTGCCAGCGGCTGTGGACGGGAATGAACATCCACTCAAACGGCAACGTGGTGCCCTGCTGCATCGACTACAACGACGAATACGTCCTCGGCAACGTAACTGAACAATCAGCAGAGGAGGTGTGGAACAGCCTCGAATTCGCCAAATTCAGGAAACTGCACACAGAGGGCAGATGGAACGAAATCCCCATGTGCAGACGCTGCAGAGTACACGAGTACCAATTCAACAAAGAATGGACAAATTGGTGGCTAAACAAAGGTGAATAAAAGTGTCTGAAAGCGTTAAAATTATGACATTAACAGGACACACATATTTGATTCCTAAAAATGTTGCAGAACAATTGAAGAAAACGGGACGATTAGATGGACCATGTGAAACAAATTTAGCTTATTCATGTGGTGACTCTTCGTGACTAAACAGAAAATAATCTACAGCCAAGTGCTCGAAAAACTCAGCCTGCCGCCGGACACAGACAAGGTTAAACGATGCAACTTCTGCGGCAACCTGCTTCACCTAATCAAAGTCAACGACATCGTCGGCTTCTGGGTACACAAAGGAGAGGACGTGCAGAAGTGTGGAGAGACAAACAAGATGTATCCGGGTAAGCCCATGATAGTTCAGAACATGAACTTTTACCGCGAGATGAAAAACATCTGGATGGGAATAAGACAGGCAAAGGAGAACAGAAAAGATGGTGGGAATCCCAAAAATTAGCGAATACAATCGCAGTTGCCTAAACTGCCACTGGTTCCAATTCAACCCAAAACGTCCCGCAAGACTCAACAGAGAATGCTGCTACCCCGGCAAAGTCACAACCAAACGAGGAGTCTGCATGATGTGGAAGGACACACGCACACTCTGGCAACGGCTGCGCGGAGAAAAAATAATGAAGGCATTCTGTTGACTGAACTAGACACCCCTAACTATTACAGTCAATGGCAGAAGATGCCCGGAAACCCGCTAACATGGCAGAACACGCAAGAGCAAGTTAACCACAAAGGACGCGCATGGATTGCAGATCACATAAAGAAAACCAGCAAATCAGTCCTCGACATAGGCTGCGGTATAGGACTAGACTACGATCACTATAAAGACGGCTGCATCAAATATCTGGGCGTAGACATCACCCCAAAGTTTGTTGAAGCCGCAAAACAGAGAGGTGCCCCCGCAGAAGTCGGCGACGTGCTTAACCTCAGATTCAAAGACGAAAGCTTCGACACCGTATACTGCAAAGACCTTCTCATACATCTGCAACCCGGAGAATGGCGCCGCGCCCTAAAGGAGATGGCGCGCGTCGCAAAAAAGCAGATAATAACCCTAGAGGACAGATGGAGAAACGAAACCGTCTACGCGCTCATAGAGAAACATGCAAGCTTCAACGAAAGCAAACACGACTTCGAGATGCTGCTGTTCTTCCACAACACATACAACGAATCCGACTTTCTGAAGCAGGCATGCCTGCTGGGGCTGAACGTTGAAACCCGACTGGTGAAATGCAGTCCCCCAATCCGAAGTTTAGATGGTCGTGTACGCTTCAGTCAAATCACAATCTACACCAAAGAATAACGTTGCCATCTTTGTGTGGTTTAGTCTAGCCTAAACAGCAAAAAAAGCTAAGGCGTATTTTTAGCCCGTTACTCTGTTTTCTTCAAGTCGCGTATCCGCATCACAATCTCTGAAATCCGCTTTTTTCGCGGCAAATCAATAACAAGTTTGCCGCGCTCCATACAGTCTATACACACATTGAAATCGATGCTTGTTCCATCATAGAACACAAACTTGCACGGATAAACGACTTTAACTTGGTCTCCGCAGCAGTCACACCAAAGCGTCATCCTATATCCCCCAGATGATAGTTAAGATGGTGAGGTTGTTTACTATAACAGCTGTGTAGATGCCG
>Ga0315547_1001069_pt1 | contig 23089 bp, 18 predicted proteins | sample SalMarSW160240MG_2_FD_202542 | JGI IMG/M metagenome (GOLD analysis project Ga0315547, IMG submission 202542) | Salt marsh sediment microbial communities from the Plum Island Ecosystem LTER, Massachusetts, United States - Salt Marsh Sediment SW1601-240 ...
ACCAATCCCTGCGGCGAACAGCCTCTGCTCCCGTACGAAGCATGCACATTAGGCAGTATCAATCTCACAAAATTTATAACCTACACCGATGGCAAAACCGAAATGGACTGGATGGCGCTGGCTGCTGCCGTCAAATTAGCGGTTCGATTCCTCGACAACACTATTGATGTATGCAATTACCCCGTCAGAGATACCGTCCGCCTCGCCCAGGCAAACCGCAAAATCGGTCTTGGAGTTATGGGTTTTGCAGACTGTTTGTTTTTGCTCGGAATACCTTACGATTCGAAGCTGGGAGTCGGGTTCGCATCTACCGTTATGAATTTCATCAACGAAAGAGCTCGCGAGGCCGGCACCGCCCTCGCTAATCAGCGAGGCCCTTTTCCAAACTGGAATGACAGCATCTGGCGAACTCAAAGAAACAAAAAGGTCCGCAATGCCGCTGTTACCTGTATTGCCCCCACCGGCACCATTAGTATCATCGCAGACTGCTCCTCCGGCATCGAGCCTGTCTTTTCTCCGGTCTTTATACGCCGTATATTAGGCGTGGAAAAAATGCTACAGGTTAATCCGGTCTTCAAACAAACCGCCACCAAGGCCGGCTTTTACAGCAAAGAGCTCGAAAAACAGATTGCCAAAGCAGGCAGTATCCAGAAAATCCTAAAAATCCCACCCAAAATACGGAAAGTCTTCAAATGCGCTTACGATATAAAGCCCGAATGGCACATCAAAATGCAGGCCGCTTTTCAGCAGCACTGTGACGCCGCTGTCAGCAAGACAATAAACTTCAGGGAAAATGCCAACCCCGCCGCAGTCGACAAAGCCTACAAGTTGGCCTACCAGCTCGGCTGCAAGGGCATCACAATTTATCGCCGCCACAGCCGCACCCAAGAGCCGATGAGCCTGGATTAAATCCCAAAAAACTCAAAACTCCTATTTTAGCTATCCTTATTTACCCGCTCCGGCTTGATTATGAGCTTTTGGCCAAAAAACTCAATATTTATTAAAACACTTTGATTCCTATATCCCGAAAATTGCTCACTTTCGTCTAAAGTACCCCCCCTGATGTTGCCGATAAATAGGCTGAAAACAAAATTTTCTCCCCTCCGGAAAACATCGCGTAGCTGGTGCTGCTCGATGTTTTCTTTTTTATCCACTCACACCGCCAATGTTACAATCAAAGGCATTCGATCAACAAGCAGAAGAAAAAAGGCCGTCAATGCATAAGCACTGGCGGCCTTGCCAATTAAACAATTAGCAAACTACTTCTTCTTCTTTTTGGCTGGTTTCTTCTTAGCTGTTTTCTTTTCCTCTGTTTTCTTCTTTGCTACTTTCTTTTTCTTTGCCATTGTAAGACCTCCATGTAATAAATATGAATTAACAAGCGGATCTGATTCCATCAACTCCGCTTCCGAACACGAACATTTTCACACCATGTTCCAATTCTGCTGCCCCGCTTAAACTCCGGTTTTACATACCATCGGATATTTGCCTGTACGCAGCAAAATATCAACCAACGAATTTATTTCGGGTTCAATACTGTTGAAAAAGGGTTTCGTTGTAAATTCAGACAGTTCCCGCACAAACAGTGGCGAGCTTGAGCAGACGCCGGATAATGCATCAGGCTCCAACCCATACCCGGTCAATACGCCTAATCCACCAATTGCACCAAACGCATCACTGGCACAAAAAATCAATTTGTGCATCCTTGATGTCACTTCACGAGAATTTAGCAACATAGCTGTTTCACGCTGGATAACTCCGTCAGCAAGCTCGACAACCCAGAAATTTTTAGGATTGTTGGCATATTTCAAGTCAAGCTGGTTAAAAATATCAAGAAGCTGGTCTTTTTCCAAGAGGTACGTAGATGGATAACCCAAATAGGTAAAATCAGCATACCGACTTGCGCCTGCATCATTCATATGCAGGATGTCCTTGAGGCTCGCTGTCCCGGTTATTTTGGATGCTCTGACCTTATAGCCGGCTGATGTTAATGCTCTACAGCATGCAGCAGCAGCCAAACTCTTACCCGAGTTCATTGAAGTGCCGCACACCAGTATCATCCTGGCTCTCGGCTGCTTCTTCACCATCGTACGCGGCTTGATAAGAGGAAAATCACGCGTATTCAGGACATGACCCGATTCATCACAAACATATCCTAAAACCTTTACTTTCGTCGGATCTTTTACCATTGAATTCTTCGTCTTGACAATGCCAATCATTCCCGAACGAGCCAGCAGGTCGGCCTCCTCTGTCATTTCATCCGGAACCACTCCCTCATAATAATCCGGAGCGTACCTGTTCCCAAATACGAAAACCGCCCTTGTACCATGGTGTATCATATGTATTCGGCCGGACACATTTTCCAAAGATGTGTGCTGACCAATGCGAGTCACGACTCCAAAGACAACATCGCCTACCAGAGGCCTCTTATCGACGTATTCATAATACCTGACTTGGCGAGGCTTAATAGCCAGTGCCGCACTCGGTGTTATAAATCCTTTTCTGATAATTTTCATCGTCCTAACCGTCTTTTCCAAAAGTCTCTATTTCGTAATCCTTATCATCGATCCCGGAGGCATAATCATATTTGTTAAAAAAATCCTCTTTCTTCATAACTCCTTTCTCTAAAAGGGTCGCGCAGCCAACACAGAACTTCGCCCATGGAATCGCATCAAGACGCTGCCTGGGTATCGCATGTCCATCACCCGCACAAACACCATAGGTCCCGTCTTCGATACGCTGCAGGGCCTCATCGATTTGACCCAATAACTTTCGCTCACTGTCCATGAGCCCCAGCGTATTCTCTATCTCGTAGTTGTCCGTTCCCGCGTCGGCCATATGGATAGGCATATTCGACAGGTCGCTTCTTTCTCGCAGCAGCACCTCATGCTCCATAACGCTGACATTGCTAAGGATCTCGTCGCGCTTAGCGAGCAAAATAGCCTGATATCCTCGTATTTCAGACTCTGTCAGTTCACATTTATTCCTTTTCATTTCGTTCATTGCACCTTTGTAACTCATAAATATCGTGTATGCCCTTTGTTATTGTCTAACGATAACGGCCTCTATTAGGGTTCCCTCCCAAGGAATGTACAAAGACTGTGTACGAAGGCTCGCCGCATCGGTTTGATACTCGATTCGACTTCCTCCGCCGTCATGCCAATCATGGCAAAAGAGAAAAAGCCAAACACAAATCCGGCCACCGCACACGCCAGACGACGTATCTTTATAGCCGCTATCCTCGGCGAAAGATAAGACGATACTTGTTCTTCTATCTCCTCCAAGTAACGCATATAAGGCTCTTCAAGCTCGTCCAGAGTGTCCGATTCGAGCCTTAGTAACAACTTGCCCTGGAAAAGCATAAGAAACTCTTCACGGGCTTCAACAGAAAACCGATAATGAGCATTCAGAAGATGCTCCAGCATATCTTCCAGCGTCTCTGGCTCAGTCTCGTAAGACCGAATTGCCTCAATCAAATGGTTCACCGCATCTTCCACAAGTGTCAGAACAATTTCCTCCTTGTCCGCAAAATATTGGTACAGCGTACCCTTCCCCACGTCCGCCTTCTCCGTAATTTCTTCTACCGTCGCAGCGTCCACACTCTTCTCGGTAAAAACATCAAGAGCGGCTTTCTTCAACTTCCTGCGGGTCATTCTGGCCCTTTTTTGCATACGATTACCTTCATTTTTTGTGCTTTTTCTTTCCATATATTGACTAATACGTCAAAACTGACTATATAGTCAATAAAAAATTTGACTTTTCAAAAATAAATATTATCTTGTGTCTGCTAAAAATATATGTAACGTGGATGCATCGTTCGAAAATCCGCTGGCCAAAATAGCGTGATGGTATCCAAAGTTGAAAACCAGAACTGCCTATCAAGCAACCTGGCCGCAAACAGAATGTAACGATGTGATGGCCAAAGCGCCTCATAAAAAAACAATGCAAAAAAAATAAGGAGTTTTCAATGAGTCGTCTTGTTCCAACTAAAGTGTTCCTGACAAAGGGCGTCGGGCGGCACAGGTACCAACTGAAATCCTTCGAAGAAGCCCTGCGGCAGGCAGGTGTCGCGCAACAAAACCTGGTCCAGGTTTCATCTATTATACCACCCAAATGCAAGGTTATTAGCCGTGAAAAGGGATTGGCAAGGCTGGTTCCGGGAGAGATATGCCACTGCGTCCTTGCAAAGGCTGACACCGACGAGCATGAAAGATTAATCGCTTCCTCCGTAGGAATCGCCATTCCGAAAGACGGCAGCAGATGGGGATACCTCAGCGAAGTGCATGGCTTTGGAATGAACTCTAAGGAGGCCGCAGACATGGCTGAAGACCTCGCCGCAGAGATGCTCGGTACAACCTTGGGCCTTGAGATCGACCCCGATCAAGCATGGTCGGAGAAAGAGCAGCTATATAAGACCAGTGGTTTAATTATTAGGACCTCCAACGCAACGCAGACCGCTCGCGGAAGCAAGGACCTTTGGACAACAACCGTGGCAATAGCAGTGTTTTTGTTTGACTAATACCCTTCATGTGAGATACCTGCAATGAAAAAGGATTTAAATTTCGGTTTTCTTCCCGATGAATACTCAACTCCGGATAATGCTGCGATAGTCATCATCCCTGTGCCCTATGATGGAACAAGCACCTGGATTAAAGGAGCTGACAAGGGTCCGGAAGCAATTATCGAAGCCTCTGCAAATATGGAGCTCTACGACATAGAGACAGACTCGGAGGTGTATAGAAAGGGTATATTTACGGATGAACCCGTCCAGGGTCTGTCTTTTCCTGAAGGCGTCATCGAAACACTTGCTGAGCGAGTCACATATCACATAGAAGATGGAAAGTTTGTCGTCGTGATAGGGGGTGAACATTCCATCAGTATAGGCCCTGTCAAAGCACACGCTCAAAATCATAACGACCTCACCGTTTTACAGCTCGACGCCCATTCTGACCTCAGAGACGAATACAACGGCTCAAAATACAGTCATGCCTGCGTTATGGCAAGGATCGGCGAACTCTGCCCGTTCCTTCAGGTTGGCATCCGAAGTATGGATGCATCCGAGAAAAAACAAATGAAAAACAGTCGTGCCTTGTTTGCAAAAGACATCCATGCTGACAAAAACTGGATCAAAAAAGTAGTCTCAAAATTATCCAAAACCACTTACATAACAATCGACCTGGATGTGTTTGACCCTTCCATAATGCCTTCCACAGGAACACCGGAGCCCGGAGGTTTGTCCTGGTATGATGTGTTGTCACTCCTTAAAGCCGTCTCTGAGAACACTGATATTGTGGGCTTTGATGTCGTCGAATTGTGCCCTGACGAAAGAAACAAAGCACCTGATTTCCTGGCTGCAAAGCTGATTTACAAGCTGTTAAGCTATAAATTCGGAGCTTAAAAATGGAAAAGAGCGATTTCCTCAAAGACCCCGTTAAGCATATCGACATAAAGTCCTTCGACTCGACTCAGATAATCGAAGCGATGAGGGATATGTCCTTCACCGCAAGAGATACTGCCAAAGCCGCGGACATCTTTAACACAATGATAAACGATGACGACTGCACCATTATCCTCTGCATAGCCGGCAGCACAAGCGCTGCTGGCTGTATGCAAATCTACGTCGATATGGTTAAACATAACATGGTCGATGTCATTGTCACAACAGGGGCCGCAATCGTCGACATGGATTTCTTCGAGGCACTTGGCTTCAGGCATTACAAAGGCTCCCCATCTGCCGATGATAAAACGCTCAGAGATTTGTACATCGACAGAATCTATGATACGTTCATCGACGAGGAACAATTACAAATCTGCGACAACACTATCAAGGAAATAGCCGATTCGCTGACTCCAAGACCTTATTCTTCAAGAGAGTTTATCAGAAAAATGGGCAAATATCTCGTCGATAAGGCAAAAAAGAAGGATTCTTTGGTGCAGGCCGCTTATGAAAATGATGTGCCCATCTTTTGTCCCGCATTTTCAGATTCCAGTGCCGGCTTCGGCCTCGTAAAGCATCAGGCCGAAAACGAAGAGCAATATGTCTCTATTGATTCCGTCAAAGATTTTCGCGAACTCACCGAAATCAAGGTCGATTCACCCGTTTCAGGTTTATTTATCGTCGGAGGCGGTGTCCCAAAAAATTTCGCACAGGATACCGTCATCTGCGCTGAGGTACTCGGCAAAACAACCGATATGCACAAATACGCCGTCCAGATTACCGTCGCTGATGTCCGGGATGGGGCCTGCTCAGGCTCGACACTTAAAGAAGCACACTCCTGGGGTAAGGTCGACAACAACTATGAGCAAATGGTGTATGCAGAAGCAACCAGTGTCCTGCCCCTCATTGTCAGCTACGTCTTTCATGTGCGGGGCTGGGAAACGCGATACCAAAGACAATGGAACAAAATATTTGAATAGCATTTAATAAAAAATTAACAATACTACTCTATACGTTTTTTCCACAGCATCTTTTGTATTTTTTCCCGCTGCCGCACGGGCACGGGTCGTTCCGCCCGACTTTCGGACCTTCCAGCCGGATTTGTTTGACTTTGACCTCACCCTGAGGAGCCTGCGCCGCCGCCCGCTGCTGCTCGGCCATCGCAAACTGACCAACCTCGTCGTGTGCTGTCTGACTCACATTCCACACGCTCCTCGCACGAGTACCCGCTTCAAGACGCACCTTGAAGATAATATCTGTAACACGGTCCTCGATAGTGCCTAACATCTCCTGGAACATCCGATGTCCCTCTCGCTTATACTCTACCTTCGGGTCCTTCTCCGCCATCGAACGCATCCAGATACTGTCTTTCAGATGGTCCATCGTATAGAGATGGTCCTTCCACGTGCTGTCATACACCTGTATCAAAACGTATCGTTCAAGGTCTCTCAGCTCCGAACGTAGAAACTCCCTTCCCACCTCAGCCAGTCTTTCTTTCCGCTCCTCCTCTTCGCCGAGTTCCTCTTCGCTCAGGCTCACTCCGAACCGCTCATTCGCCCAGTTCACCAATCCATTGGTATCCAAACTGGAAATCTTACTGTCTACCTCGCGTTCAAGCTCGCCGTTGTTAAAACGCTCACTCAATTCCAGAAGTTGCCTGTGCAGATGCTTGGGTTTTGTATTCTGGATCCGTTCCACCGAAAGGTCGGCGTTGTACTTCTTGTTCGCCCAGTCGGCCAGCGCCTCGAACGCATACACATTCGCGCCCTGAGGCCCGTAAACCATATTCATCGCAAACTCAACGGGATACTCAATCTCCCTCCGTCTGTATTTCGCTGCCGTCTCCTCTACAAGTTGCTCACGGATTTCAGAGATACTCAGCTCCGCCAGTTCGTCAACGTTCAGTTTGACATCGAATTTCGCACGGGCCCATTCGGCAAATGTCCGGAGCCCGAAATCTTCTCTCAAAAATTCAGCCGGCTTCGAACAATCTTTTTTGTCTATTTGTTCCGCGGCCGCCGCAACCAATTTCACCTCAATTTCTTCCGGCTCTTGTTGTTTGACTTTAGCCTGGCTCAAGCTCACACGAAAGGCGCTCATCGCCCACTTACACAAACCCGCAACATCCCAGCTCTGCGGATCGTCATAGTCTTCTAAATACTCCCCTAAAGAAAGCGATATACTATTCTCCACCTCATCTTTTGCCTGACGCTTGATTATCTTTTCAATCTCATCCGCCTTAATACCCGAGATATCCGAGGGCTTCAATTCAACGCCGAAATTTGTCCTCGCCCACTCAATGATACACGTCAGAGGATATTGCTCGCTGAGTATCGTCTCACAATTTTGTTCGATGGTGGCTTCTATCATCTCCTCGATAATATTCTTGAGCCCTTTGCCGCCTAAAATTTTCCGACGCCGACCATAGAAAATCTTCCGCTGGTAGTCCATCACCTCATCATATTCCAGCAGGCTCTTGCGTATCTCGTAGTTTCGCTCTTCCACTTTTTTTTGTGCTCTTGCGATACCCTTGCTTATCCGTTTATGCGCGATGGGCTGCCCTTCCTCCCAACCTATCCACGATAGCGCCTTCACCGTCCAGTCCGGCGCAAAAACCCGCATCAAATCATCTTCGAAGCTCAGGAAAAACTCGCTCGAACCCGCATCACCTTGTCTGCCTGTCCGCCCCCGAAGCTGATTATCGATGCGTCTGGCCTCGTGACGCTCCGTACCGAGCACGTGCAGTCCCCCGATGTCGGCTACGCCCTCACCGAGTTTAATATCCGTACCGCGCCCGGCCATATTCGTTGCAATAGTCACATTGCCTCTCATTCGACCGTCCCTGCCTTTGTGCTGATGACCCGCCTTGGCAACAATCATTGCTTCTCGTTCGTGATGCTTGGCGTTCAGGACCTCGTGCTCCAGTCCCATACGTTTTTCCAGCGCTTCGGACAGCGCCTCGTTTTTCTCCACACTGACCGTACCAACAAGCACCGGCCTGCCAGTCGTGCTAACCTCATTTATCTCTTCTAATATCGCATTGAACTTCTCGCCCATCGATTTATAGATTACGTCTTCCATATCATCTCTGATGCAGGGTTCGTTAGTGGGTATCACAACCACTTCCAGTTTGTATATCTTCATAAACTCTTCGGATTCCGTCGCCGCCGTACCCGTCATCCCCGATATCTGGTCATAGAGCTTGAAGAAATTTTGTAACGTGATCGTAGCTAATGTCTGGGTCTCTTTTTTGACTGCCACACCTTCTTTCGCCTCCACCGACTGGTGCAGCCCGTCCGACCACTGCCTCCCGTGCATCAATCGCCCCGTAAACTCGTCCACGATGATGACCTTTCCCTCCATCACGACGTAATCTTTTTCCTTTTCGAAGGTCACATGCGCTCGCAGGCTCTGCTCCAGAAGATGGGGCCATTCCATATTCGAGCCCGTAAAAAACGACCCGACTCCCGCTATCTCCTGGGCCGTCCCGACCCCTTCATGAGTAAGATGAACAGACTTTTTGTCGTATTCGACCTCATAATACTCCGTAGCGCCGGCTAATCTGGCTTCAGCACTCTCAATCTCTGCCTGGCTATCTTCGATTACCTTCTGGGCCTTTGTAATTCGCTTGCTGTCCTTATCTCTTTTCGCTTCCGTCAGTTCACCCTGAGCGTTGGCTTGGCGGCGCTGGGCCGAATCAATTTGTTTTTTCAGGCGGTCATAGCTGCTCTGTTTTTGAATCAGCTTTCGCGCCACCTGGTCCGCTTCCTTATATCGGCTCACATCATCAAAGCTCGGTCCGGATATAATCAAAGGCGTCCGCGCCTCATCAATCAGAATCGAATCCACCTCGTCGATGATCGCAAATTGCAATGGCCCCTGGACCATCTGCTCAAGCGATACCTTCATATTGTCGCGAAGATAATCAAAGCCGAACTCGTTATTCGTCCCGTATGTCACATCGCAGTCGTATTGGGCCCTCCTCTCGTCACCCATTGTATCCATGTCCGCCTGAATCGCACCGACGGTCATCCCCAGGGCTTGATAGATCGGACCCATCCATTCCGCATCGCGACTCGCTAAGTAATCATTGACCGTAACGATATGGACCTTTCTGGCCGTCAGATATACAAGGTACACCGCTAACGTCGCCACTAATGTCTTACCCTCCCCGGTAACCATTTCTGCAATCTTGCCCTCATAGAGGACATTGCCCCCGACAAGCTGAACGTCGAAATGACGCATATCGACATTCCGTCTTGCTGCCTCGCGTACCACCGCGAAAGCTTCAGGCAAAATATTCTCAGGCCGGCCCCCGCCTTGCAGGGCCGCTTTGAACTCCTCCGTTTTCGCTTTCAGCGCCTCATCGCTGAGCTGTTTGACAGTCTCCTCGAACTGCCCTGCCTCCTGAGTGATAACAGAATATACCTTTACCATCCGCTCGTTACGAGAGCCAAAAACCTTCAACAGGATTTTGCTTACTTTATCAATCATCAGAACAAAAACCTGAACTTAAAATCTTCAAAACGTCTTGTTTTGAATTTTATATCTTTGTCATTTGAATTTGGTTCGTATTTCGAATTTCGAATTTTTTTGTCGTTCCTTACACTCTCGTCACATACTCCCCGGTGCGCGTATCGACACGGATCATTTCGCCGACCTTAATAAAAGGCGGCACCTGCACTACAAGCCCCGTCTCCAGTGTCGCCGGCTTATTCTGGTTCGTCGCCGTCGCCCCTTTAATCTCCGGTGGTGTATCCGTAACCTCCAAATCCACTGTAGTCGGCAGCGTAACTAAAATCGGCTTGCCCTCGTACATCGTAACCTGCAGTTGGTTGTTCGGCTTGAGATATTTGGGCCCATCCCCGAAGGCGTCGTCATCAAGACTGATTTGCTCGTAGCTCTTGATATCCATCAGCACATGCTCGCTTCCCGAAGAGTAAAGATACTCGTAAGTATTCTTGTCCAGATAAGCCTCTTCGACTATCTCCTCGGCACGCAGCCGAATATTTTGAATCGTACCGTCCGCCAGAGTTTTCAGCTTCGTCTGGAAAACCGCGCCGCCTTTGCCTAACTTGACGTGCTGATAATCCACAATCGCATACAGCTTGCCGTCAATCTTGACCGTCTGGCCTTTTCTCATTTCAGATGCTCTCATTGTGTACTCCAAAAACACAAACTAAATACCGATATCTTTCGCACCAGTATGGCAAATCCCTCGACCAATGTCAAGAAATCCACAAACTCCCGCCGAATGTGCTGCAAATTTTCTACCTAAAAGCCAAACTTTACCTTGGCAAATATGAAAATTCTTCCGTACAATCGAACATCAGTGATTAGCCCTGAATACAAACTGTTCCAACAAGCAAAGTGAAGGTACAAAAGATTATGAAAAAGTTCTCGTTTATCCATATCCCCGTTCTGTCGTTTTTCTCGAAAGACCTCTATAGAGATGTAGGCTTAAACTGGAAAGGGCTATGCTTCGCCTATCTGCTCTTGTTCCTGGCCGTTTGCTGGATACCCGCTATGGTCACGATACACTCAGGCTTCACCGGCTTTGTAAACAAGGATGCCCCTACCTTTGTTGAACAGGTCCCGGAGATCACTATCACCGACGGCCAGGTATCGATAGATGAGCCCGAGCCCTATTACATTAAAATCCCCGATACCAACGATAACTTGGCCGTCATCGATACGACGGGCACAATCACATCACCTCACGATGCAAATGCCTTCTGCTTGCTGACAAAGGCCAGTATAATAATGAAACAAAGCGATTTTGAGACGCGAACGTTTGATCTGTCACAGGTGAAAAGTTTTACTATAAGTGGCGACCGTATAATGCGATTCCTGAATACCACCAAAAAGTATCTCGGTATAATATTGTATCCCATCGCCCTTCTAAGCTCTTACGTCTATAGAATTATTCAGGCACTCATATTAGCTGCCATAGGCCTGCTGTTTGCCTCTATGTGCAGGGTATCGCTCTCGTATGGTGCATTGCTTCGTCTGGCAGTAGTAGCTATGACCCCATGCATGATAGTCAAAACGGTTTTTGGGTTGGCTGGTGTTTATTTCCCGTGCATAGGCCTGTTATACATTGTAATCACTTTAGCGTACCTATACTTTGCTGTCCACGCCTGCCACCAAACACCTCCGACAGTACAAGAGCTCCAGGTTTCCGGTCAAAGTGAAGGGTATCAAACTTAAATAAATCTGCCACCTGCGCTCATCGGAATCTACGATTGGATAATATCATGGAAAAAAATACAAAAAAACCAATAGCAAAACACAAAATTGCTCTGGTTTACCTTATCCTGTGGCTGGTCCCGGGCCTGCTCGCAGCCCTGCTTCATCTCATCGCCCGTCCCCACTACATAAATCTACGGGCCTGCATCATAGGCGGCATCGCAAACCTTTTCGGCCCATTCGCCAGACCCCTGGCTAATGGTTGGCCCAACGCCGGAAAACCACCCCACCCGCCGCTCGTTCCGATTGGACTGGTACTTATAGCGGTTTTTGCAGCTCTGATTCTGCTCTCAATGATTAGCCGCAGGAAGTGGCTCCAGATTCTCTGTCTGTTTCTTTTTGTGCCGTCCGTCCTTTTTTGGATACTGCTTGGTTTCGTGGAATTGTGGACCTGCGCCGAGTAATCCGACAACCGTCGGCCGCACCCGGACGTGGCTCGCTTGGCTGGTTACATAAGAACACAAAGGACGAGTATAAGATTTCGAAATTAGGATTTAGGATTTAAACAGAGGCTGCTTCTTTATGCAAATATGACAGAACAAGAGGTTCATGGGGACATATTATGACTTATTTACCAATCGCAGTATTATCAATTAATCTCTGTACTTTCCTTTTTGACCCACTTTTACTTTCAAATAAAAATTTGAAGGCCCGTTTCTTCAAAATGCCCGTCTTTTTTCAAAAATTATTTGTCTTCGTTGTAGTAGGCCCGTTATTCATTGCTCCCGTAATCCCACAAAGCAGATTCAATATAAGCAATGTCCTCTCACTGCCGCTCGGAATATTACTTTCTGTGTTAGGATGGACTCTCATCTTCTTTGCCCTCTTTGAATTCGGAACTATTCCAAGTCTCAGAAAAAAATCAAACTTGGTAACATCAGGTATATATAGCGTTATTAGGCATCCAATTTACTCCGGAACGTTGTTGGCAGTATTAGGATGGACAATTTTATTCAAATCAATAATATCAATTATATACTTCCCGCTTCTTTGTTTAATTTACCTTGTGGAAACCATCCTTGAAGAAAAAGGCTTAATCGAGGAATATGGCGACCAATACCTGGATTATAAGAAAAAAGTCACCAAACGCCTGATACCATTTATATTCTAACAGACGTTGAAACATCGATGAAAGGAATGTTCACAGCGATGAAACTAAACCACCCCACATTTGCGATAGTCTTTCTGATAATGCCCGCCTTCTTGTTTAACCTTTGTTGCACAACAAATAGCAACAGGCTCACCCAAACCGGCCATACGGTGCCCCGGCTTGAGTGGATACGACCAAGTCAGGATGGCATCCACTTCGTCCACGCTCAATCCGGCACCAGGTTCGTCGCCTGGGGATTCAACTACGACCACGATGACGCCGGCCGACTCCTCGAAGACTACTGGCAAAAAGATTGGCCCACCGTTGCCGAAGACTTCAGGGAGATGAAAGCCCTCGGCGCCAACGTCGTCCGCATTCACTTACAAACGGCGAAATTTATGAAGTCGCCGACCCAACCTGATAAAGCGTCCATTGCCCATCTCGCCCGCCTCGTCAAGTTGGCCGAGCAAACAGGCCTTTACCTCGACATCACAGGCCTGGGCTGTTACCACAAAAAGGACGTCCCTCAATGGTACGACGAGATGAATGAAACCGCGCGCTGGAATGTGCAGTCCCTTTTCTGGGAAGCGGTCGCCAAAACCTGCGCTAAAAGCCCCGCAATCTTCTGTTACGACCTTATGAACGAGCCAATCCTACCCGGAGCAAATAAAAAAGAGACGGATTGGCTCGCCGGCGAATTCGCTGGCAGCAATTTCGTACAGCGCATCACGCTCGACCTTGCAGGCCGTACCCAAAAAGAAGTCGCCAGGGCCTGGGTTGATAAGCTCGTTACCGCCATCAGAAAACACGATGACCGCCACCTGATAACCGTTGGGGTGATCCCCTGGGTACACACCTTCCCAAAAGCAAAACCGCTCTTCTACTCAAAAGAAGTCTCCACAAATCTTGATTTCGCCTGCGTCCACTTCTATCCTAAAAAAGGCCAGGCCAACAAGGCCCTCACCGCCCTTTCCGCCTACGATATAGGCAAGCCCCTCGTCATCGAGGAGATGTTCCCGTTGCAATGCAGCATCGACGAGTTGGCCGTGTTCATTGACGCCTCACACAGCTTCGCCGATGGTTATATCGGCTTCTACTGGGGAAAAACCATCAACGACTACAATGAGAAATCCGACCTGCCTTCCGCCATCACCAAAAGCTGGCTAAAATACTTCTCCGCGAAAGCTCCTCAGATTCTCGGCCTTCCTGAACAAAAACACAAGAAACCACAAGCTACGAGCCACAAATCCCTAATCCATCCTACAAAGCCCCGACCGTGAGGGAGGGGTAAATTCCTGCCTCATAGCAGTGAACATTATCCCACTGTCATCCTGTGCGAAAGAGCCTGCCCTGAATAAGCCGAAGCCCTGGGCGAAGTCGAAGGGCAAGATTCTGGCCTCCGCATTGAATCTCCCTCCCTTTCATCCACCATTTTGCATTTTAATATGTATTTTTGCATTTTGATTTTTGATATTTAATATTTCTTCTTGCCTTATCACTCAGTCCAGCTATAATTCCATTTGCATACGCGGAATCTAACATCCTTGAGCCAGAAGGAAAAACTGAAAGCTCATCACAAAATTAAGAAAGGGGACTGAAAATGAAAAAAGAAAAAAAACAAACAAAAAAAAGGCTGACCACCGCTTTTGGAATCCCTGTGCCTGACGACCAGAACAGCCTAACGGCAGGTGAACGCGGGCCTGTACTCTTGCAGGATGCACACTTGCTCGAGAAATTGGGCCATTTCGACCGCGAGCGAATTCCCGAAAGAGTTGTACATGCAAAAGGAGCTGGAGCGCATGGTTATTTTGAGGTGACCGCCGATGTAACCAAATATACCAAGGCAAAGTTTCTCTCGGAAGTCGGCAAACGCACTGAAGTATTCGCCCGCTTCTCCACCGTGGGCGGCGAAAAAGGCTCAGCCGACGCCGCACGCGATCCGCGAGGCTTTGCCGTAAAATTCTACACCGAAGAGGGAAATTATGACTTCGTAGGAAACAACACGCCCGTATTTTTCATCAGGGACCCGCTCAAGTTCCCGGACTTCATCCACACCCAGAAACGACACCCTGCAACCAACCTGCCCGACCCGGATATGTTTTGGGACTTCCTGTCCCTCACACCCGAATCCATTCATCAGGTGACAATCCTGTTCTCAGACAGGGGTACTCCCGCCAACCATCGCCACATGAATGGATACAGCAGCCATACCTTCAAATGGTACAATGATAAGGACGAGTATGTCTGGGTACAATACCACTTCAAGACGGATCAGGGCATAAAGAATCTCACCCGCGCCGAATCAAAACGCCTCTGCAGCGAAGACCCGGACCACGCCACTCGTGACCTCCATGAAGCCATCGAGGCAGGTGACTATCCTGCCTGGACACTTGAAATGCAGATTCTCACTCCCGAAAAGGCTAAGGATTTCCCCTGGGACATCTTTGACATCACTAAAGTCTGGCCTCATGCAGAGGTGCCACCAATAAAGATTGGCAAGCTCGTTCTAAACCGAAATCCCATTAATTATTTTGCAGAAGTCGAACAGGCCGCTTTCTGCCCCGGTAACGTCGTTCCCGGTATCGCCATCTCGCCCGACAAAATGCTGCAGGCAAGGGTCTTCTCATACCATGATACCCACCTTCACAGGCTCGGCCCAAACTATCACCTGATCCCCATCAACGCCCCCAAAAATGCCCCTGAAACCAGTTATCAGCGCGACGGGGCTATGCGCGTTGACGACAATGCAGCCGACGTACCCAATTACTGGCCGAACAGCCTCGACGGACCTGCTCCCGACCCAGCCGCAGCCGAGCCCGACTTTGAACTGTCCGGCAAAGCTGGCCGACACCCATTCACACATCCCAATGACGACTTCGTGCAGGCTGGTACCCTCTACAGCAAAGTCATGTCCGACCAGGATAGAACAAACCTCATCGGCAACATCGCGGACCACCTTGGCAAAGCTCAAAAGAGAATCCAGTTGCGACAAAACGCCCTGTTCTTCAAGGCTGACCCGGACTATGGCCGTCGCGTAGCCGAGGCAATTAAACTCGATATCAAGGAAGTCGAAAAATTAGCCGGGATGTCTCAGGACCAGCGAGTAAAGGCTACGCAAAAAGGCTCTTAATCATAACGCGCAGGAGTGGATTATTGATTCGACATCTACTAACGAATAGAAAATGATACATATAAGGCTATTGAACCCGGAAGCGGCTATAAGCTGACTCCGTCCGATAAAATCTTCGGCGGGTGGCAGCCTCCGCCGAAAGGCGTCTCAAAGCGGAAAGCGCAGCTTGGGGATGGCGGCCCAATCGACTCTAAAATAAAATGGGCAGATACAACAGATATTTCATTGCGAAATGGTACTATTACGCCACCCCCTTATTCATCCTGCTCGACTACCTTGCGGGAATAAACGTCCGTGTATCTGCACTTGACGCTATGCCGCTGTACAAATATCTTTATTACGGCTTCTGCATCCTCTGCGGCCTCTGCATGTACATCTTCCCCCGGTATTCCCCCGTCGTCGCACTTTTCGAAAGTGCAATCAATTATGTATTGATGATATTGCTTTTGCTCAGGCCCTATATTCACTGCCTAATGCAGGAAGACATACTCAACGAAGGCTGGGAGAACGTGCAAGCGCTTACCGCTCAAAACATCATAAATCTCGCACTTGCAGCTTTAGTCGCGGCATACGCCTTCAAAGCAAGCATCAACAGATTGGCAGCAGATTTCGCCTCCGCCATACATCCCCCGCCCTCAGACACCGACTAACACCGGCCTGCACCTACTCACCTTGTTCTACCCCTCCTTTTCCGCACGCGGCCTTTTTGTGACTTCTTTGAATCCCTCAACTTTCTAACAGGCTCTTTAGCCAACGGCTCAACAGGCGCCACATTCAACTGACGGGCCGGCACATTCACCGAAACAATACGCACCCTCAACGCCTGCCCCATACGAATACTTCGTCCCGTCCGCCGCCCTTCAATGCACGCGGCCTTTTGGTTATATTCCCACTCGTCAGGCCCCAAATCACCCATCTGAATAAGCCCTTCAATCCCGAACTTCCGCGACTGCACGAATACCCCAAAGCTCGTCAAACCGGTAACAACGCAGTCCATCTCCTCATTGATACGACTGCTCAGCATTTGCAGAATCAGAACGGCCTTCAACTCTCTCTCGGCGTCCTCGGCTCGCTGCTCCGTAAAGCTGATATGCTTCCCAATCTCCGTTAAATCCATCTCGACGGAACTGTTCTTCGCTAAGTCCATACGTTTTTGCAGATAGAACTCCAGTATCCGATGAACGAGCAAATCCGCATATCGCCGTATCGGGCTGGTAAAGTGACAATAGTGCGTCGAAGCCAGCGCGTAATGCCCGACATTCAGCGGCGCATACTCCGCCTTTTCGAAACTTCGCAGGACCGCCAGATTCACACCGAACGAGCTGTCCGTCCCCTTAACAGCCGCTAACAAATCCTGTACCGCCCGGCGGTCTGGATTTCGACCCAGATTATACCCAAACGCCCGCACAAGCTTCGCCAGGTTCTTCATGCTCAAACCATCCGGCTCAGGATGTATCCGCCGCATAAAACCGATATTCAACCTGTCCAGCAGCCCAGCCACCGCATCATTCGCCTCCACCATAAACATCTCTATAATCGTATGCGGATAGCTGTCGTCCGCGGGCTCGGCATCCACTACCCGCCCCGATTCATCCATTATCAGCTCCGTCTCCGGTAAATCCAGATGCAGCATACCGTTCTTCACCCGCCTTTTCTCAATCGCCCGGCTCAGCCTCTCCATCTCTTTCACCAATTCAACCGCTTCCGGTTTTATGTCTTTCTTATGCCCCTTCAATATCCTGTCCGCCTGTTGGTACGTCAAACGCTCCGTCGACTTCATAATACTATTGGCAAAACGTCGCGACAGAATATTACCCTGCTCATCATAAGTCAGGTACGCACTCTTAACAAATCGCTTCTGGCCCGGCTGTAAACTGCACACCCCGTTACTCAATACCTCAGGCAGCATCGGTATAACCCTTCCCGGCAGATAAATGCTATTACCCCGCTCTTTCGCCTCGACATCCAGTGCCGAATCCACCTTCACGAAATGGCTCACATCGGCAATATGTACCCCCAGCACCCGGTTGCCCTTATCATCCTTCTCAATACTTATCGCATCATCGAAATCTTTCGCATCAGGTGGGTCAATCGTAATTACCACCTTTGCCGTTATGTCCTCCCTTCCCTCGATTGTTTCGGCTTCAAAACCGCTGGCGGATTCATGTGCCTCCTCGCTGCACTCTCCATCAAACTCGCCCGGCAAATGAAATTGGCGGATTACCGACAGTATCTCGCTCTCGTATTGCCCCGCCTTCCCCAGCACCTCAACTATCACACCACGTGCAAGGTATTTCTCCTTCGGATACGAAAGTATCTCGACCACAACCTTGTCCTTTGGCTTCGCTCCCTTGGCCCCGACATCATCAACGGAAATCGGCTCGATAAATCCCGTCCCGTCAGGCTGTACAATCCAACCGTCCCCTTGTTTCCGCAGCGTCCCGACGAACCTGTTCTGCGCCCGTTCCAGTATCTCGACCACTTCCCCCCGGTACTGCATCTGCTCCCCGCGCTTACCTTTCCTCCTCACCCTCGCGGCAACGATGTCCCCCGTCATCGCCCCCGCTCCTCGCTCTGGCGGCACAAACAGGTCCCCGTGCGCATTCGGCTCCAAAGGCGTTATAAACCCGAACCCTCTCGCGTTCGCCCGAAATGTCCCTATCACCCGCCCCGACATCGCAGGCAGGCTCACAAGGTTCCGCCCCCCCAGCACAACATGCCCCGCCCGCCGAAGCTCCTCGAAAGCCCGCTTGAACTCCGCGTAATCTTCCGAGCTGACCCCCAGCGCCTTCGCCACCTGCGATAGCTTCAAAGGCTCGTAATCTCTACGCCTCAATAGCTTCACTATATTTCTTTTGAATATCTCAAGCATTCCACCACTCTACTAATAAATCAACAAAGCGCCAAATCAATTCTTGCCGACGGCTATTGACAAATCTGCGGCATCCTGTACAATCGCCTGCAAACAGTCAGGACATACTTACCTGAAAGAATGGCCCTACGGATTTCCATTAAAACGGGAAAGAATATTGGAGGATATATTATGATGTCGAATCAATTCAATCGCCGTGAATTTTTCGCAAGAACAGCAATGTCGGGCATAGGTACCGCCTTGACAACCGCTGCAGCCGTCAAAGCCGGCGAAAAACAAAAGGCCAAACAAAAGACCATGCTTAGTACCCCCCGCGCACAGAAAATCGGCTGGCGTATCGCATGCCAGCTTTACACCTTCCGTGACCGAAGCTTTTACGAGGCCCTCGAAGCAATCTCCTCATTGGGCATTCGAAACGTAGAGCCATGCTTCTTTTTACCGTTGGACAAAAAGCGACCGGATTTGATGACCAGCGAAGCGCTCCCGCCGGATGTCCGCCGCGAGATGAAAGCCAGATTAAAAGACTACGGAATAAGGATGCCCAACTACTATGCCCCCGTCGACGGCAACACCGCCAACTTCCGTAAAATATTTGACTTCGCCAAAGAGATGGGCGTCAAGACTCTTGTTGCCGAGCCGCCCGCCGAGGTCTTCGAAAAGCTCGATGAGCTCTGCAACGAGTACAAGATAAACCTTGCCATACACAACCACCCCAAATCGCCGGAATCGAAGTACTGGCAGCCGGAGAATGTCCTCAAAGTCTGCGAAGGGCGCAGCAAACGCATCGGTTTCTGCTGCGATACAGGCCACTGGGTCCGCTCAGGCCTGGACACTGTCGAGTGCCTGAAGAAAGCAAAGAAACGAATCATCGCAATGCACCTCAAGGACGTTGCCGAGTCGGGCAAACCCGAGGCGCGCGATGTCCCGCTCGGTACTGGCAAGGCAAACTACACTGCCGTCTTGAAGGAGTTGCATGCCCAGAAGTTCCGCGGCATGATGACGATTGAATACGAGCATTTGTCGCCGCAGCTGGTCGAAGACGTCGCTAAATGCGCAAAATTCGTGGAAGACTTTGCCGCCTCACTGAAAACATAAAATCGCAACTATTGAATAGGAGTGAGCAAGCCACTTGGCGAAGGGAGCAAGTGCGACGTTCTATCCCTTTTTCGCCTTCAGGGGTAGAATGTGCACTGCACACCAATTTTATGTCATTTCGAGCGAAGCCGAAGGCGCAGTCGAGGAATCTACTAAAAAAATGTCATTGCGAGGAGCGAAGCGACGCGGCAATCTCATTGCCAATTTGAAATGTGAAATCTGAGATTTGAAATCGCCTATTGAGCGACGAGCGACTGTTATCCCTTTTTGGCCTTTAGGCTGTTGAGTTGCTTTGCTAAGCGGGACTTCTTGCGTGCCGCGGTCTTTTTATGCATCGTGCTCGTCGCAGCGGTCTTGTCCAGTTTCTGCACAACAAGCCGGTACTGCTCGCTCGCCGCCTCCACGTCACCGGCATCCACCGCCGCGTCGAAATGTTTGATTTGTGTCTTAATCCGGCTCTTACGGCCGCGATTAATCGTCCTGCTTTTGACGTTTTGTCTTACTCTTTTTTTCGCTGATAACGAATGTGCCACTGTAAACTCCTAAAAAACCATCATAAATCTTCCATAAACGTCTGTACTAATCAGTCTCACCCTGCCCCGTACTCGGCCCGACCCCTTTGCCCCGAAGCCTGTCCACACGCTGCCGAACGTCCCGATAACCAAAATCAAGCTGGGCGATTTTGCGATAAATCTCCAGTGCCTTGCCCGTTTCACCCTTCTGCTCATAAGACCGCGCCAGATTATACCGCAATTCCTTCGCAACGCCATCATCTTTTATCTCATAAGAATCTATCACCTGCGTGAATATATCTATCGCATCGGCATACCAGCCCTTGTAGAAAAAGCAAAGCCCTATCTTGTCCATCGAAGATATCTTATGCCGAGGGTCTTTTTGTGACTCCTGGAATAGAGGGATTGCCTCGTCATACTTCTTATTGCGTATCAAACGAGTTCCGTACTCGTACTTGGCCTGAAGGTCGGTCGGATAGTTCTCCACACACAGTCGATAGTGCTCCAGCTCGGTATTATTAAGATAGGCGTTTAGTTTAGAAAGACGCGATTTGGCTTCACTGTCCTCTGGCTTGGCCTCAACAGCCGTCTTGGCCTGTCTTATCTTGCGCCTGAGCTGTTTCATCCTGATTTGCCCGGCACGCTGCTTAAAGCTGAAATCGCTTTTACTTTTATATGCTTTTTCAAGCAGCTCTACCGCCTCCTTTTCCCCCTTATCCTCCTGCAAGTCGGTCAAAGCATCCGCCAAATTGAATATATTCTTAGGCAGATTCGGGTCCTGGTCGTATTCTTTCCGGGCATCCTTTACTGCAGACATCCGGTAATCCTCCGTCTTGACCACGGCCTTCTGGGATTGAAGTTTTTCTTGTACTTCTCGGTCTTTGATGGACTGTCTGAAATCACCCTCCTGGTCGTATCTGCCCCTGGCCATAGTCAGTTCTGCCGTAAGGTTCTTGAACTCGTCGGCCAAGTCAGCGTCCTCTGGCTTCAGTTTCGAGGCAAGTTGGCACGCTACAATCGCCTTGTCGAATTGACCTATTGTCTTGTAAGAGTCCTTTAAGAGGATATATGTGTGTGCCGACGGCCTTTTGGCTGCATTATTTGCCTGAAATACCAGATTCGCTATCCAACCGACCGTGTTCCGATAACCGCCCGCCACCGCCGCCTTCAGCATCGCCTCCGCATAAGACAGATGGTCCGGGGCCTTCGCGAAAAGGTACTCCGCGTTAAGCATCTGCTCAAGAGGATTCTTACCACGAAGCCGCTTCATCCTCTCCACCATCGAAGGTTTCTTGCCCTCCTTACCCTGACGAAGCAGTGCCAATTCGTAAAGCTGAAGATGACCCCGCTCAAGCGCATCCGGTTCATGGCGAAGCCCCTCAAGATACATTTCGATTGCGTAGTCGAAGTTGCTTCGACCTCTGGCTTGCAGGGCCCTGTCGAAAAAAGCCTGCGCCTTCGCCGCATTTGCACTATCTGGCTCTGCCATACGTTCCAACTGGTTCCTTATACCGACCTGTCATTAAACCTGTATACTACTTATCGGCTAAAATTTGTCAACAAATAAATACTTGTACAAAAACCGCACCTATGCTATAAACACACCGAACGAAGCAGTTTAAGGAGTACCCAGTATGGTATCAGCTCTTGAGCAGTATGACCCGCAGATTTACGAGCTTGTAAGGCAGGAAAGCGCACGAGAAAGTGCCGTCATCCGTCTAATCCCGTCCGAAAACTATGTGTCCCGGGCCGTTATGCAGGCCAGCGGAAGCTGCCTAACCAACAAATACGCCGAAGGATACCCCGGTAAACGCTACTATGAGGGCCAGCAGGTAACTGACCTTATCGAACGGCTGGCGCAGGAACGGGCCAAGAAAATATTCAAAGCCGACCACGCCAACGTCCAGCCCTATTCCGGCTCGGTCGCAAACCTCGCCGCTTACGCCGCCCTGATTAAGCCCGGCGAGATGATTATGGGAATGTCACTTACCGACGGCGGCCACCTGACGCACGGCTGGAACGTATCTCTGTCCAGTAAATTCTTCAAGTCCGTATCCTATCCCGTTAATCCCACGACCGGCAGGCTGGACTACGACCATATCGCCGATTTGGCCAAAAAGCACAAGCCCAGGATTATCATCTCCGGCGCTACGGCCTATCCCCGCGAAATCGACTTTGAGATATTCGGGCAAATTGCCAAAGACGTCGGCGCATACCATGTCAGCGACATAGCCCATATTGCGGGGCTTGTGGTAGCGGGCATCCATAAAAGCCCCATTCCATACGCCGATATCGTCTCAAGCACAACCCATAAGACGCTTCGTGGCGCCCGCGGCGGCATGCTGCTCTGCAAGGCCGAACACGCAGACAAAGTAGACCAAGCCGTCTTTCCAGGCCTGCAGGGCGGCCCACATATGCATACACTTACGGCCATAGCCGTTGCGCTGGCCGAAGCCGACACGCCGGAGTTCGTCGCATACGCCAGGCAAATCGTCAAGAACTCAAAGGCACTGGCCCGGAGGTTAATGGAATTCGGCTTTAAGCTGATGTCCGACGGGACCGACAATCACCTAATCCTCATCGATTTGCGAAATAAAAATGTACCCGGCAGGAAGGCGGCCAAGGCACTCGACCGGGCACGAATCGTGTGCAACTATAATACCATTCCTGGCGACACGGCCCCGCCGGCTAACCCCAGCGGGCT
>Ga0315547_1001071_pt1 | contig 23053 bp, 13 predicted proteins | sample SalMarSW160240MG_2_FD_202542 | JGI IMG/M metagenome (GOLD analysis project Ga0315547, IMG submission 202542) | Salt marsh sediment microbial communities from the Plum Island Ecosystem LTER, Massachusetts, United States - Salt Marsh Sediment SW1601-240 ...
ATCGGTAATGTCTCCATAGCCAACCTGAATAGTATCGCCATCCTGAATGAGGCGCGACATATAGGTGCCAATTCGCCGGCCAATCTCAGGGTCAGCATGGGTATGGTACTCCAAAATGGGTTCATCATAAGGGATGATAAAATTTACATCATCTACATGGATAACGCCGTCTCCAGGGACCCGTGGCATATGGGCATTTACCTGAGCCACAACCAGTGGGGAAACCTCTGTGGCCGCTTTTACCATATCGACACTCACCCCTAAATTCATGTACCCATGCCTGTCTGGCGGTGATGTCTGTATAAGGGCTACATCCAGTGGAACGAGACCGCGGTAAAATAAATCCGGGATGTCTGACAGGGAGATGGGTGTATAATCTGCTGCTCCGCGATTAACTGCATCCCTGGTGTTGTTAGAAATGAAGAATGAGTTATGCCGGAAATTATGCCTGAATTTCTCATCCGTATAGGGAGCAACGCCGAGCGTCCAAATGTGAATTACCTCTGCATCGAAGAATGCCTTTGGATGGGATTCGACAAAGTTTATCAAGGCACGAACGAGATATTGCGGTTCAGCGCAACTGGTCGCTATAAATATCCTATCACCGCGATGGATATGGCTGAATATCTTGTCCTCCGGAACACACTTATTCGGATAAGCATTCTTCATCCGATCAATCGCTGAATTTTTCTCTCCCAAAGCCATGTATAGTACTCCAATACAAATTAATCAGGGTCTTCACCTGAGCTCTGATTGAGTAAAGGAGGGATTTTTATATCTTGCCATAAGAATACTCGAGCTTTTTCTTGCAGGGGATTATAAAGACAGGAAATGGGCTCCGCCTGAGGACTTTTTCAGCAACACTTCCGAAAAAGACATGTTCTATTCCTGTTCTACCGTGCGTACCCATAACAATAATATCTACATTTTCCTTCTTTGCGAATTCGAGTATCTCCTCATCTTCCCTGCCAGATCTGGTAACGGTCTCAAATGTAACCCCATTCTCTATTTTTTTTACGTAGCGTTCCTTATAGTTATTAGCTATATCTTCTTCAATGACCTTATGTATCTTTTTTAAGTCCTCTGTGGTTATAAAACCATCTGCATAGTCCTGATTGGGATTATGGGGTATCACATGCAAGATATAGAGAAGACCCTCATCTCTTTTGGTAATACCATAGGCAAAGTCAAAGGTATAATCTGCATTTTCAGAGAAATCCGTACAGAAAAGCACCTTTTTGTATTTTGGATATTCTATCATTTTGCCTCTCCTTATATTGTAGGGTTAGAAGGTTACCATATTTCAGCATTTTTCCTCAACTCAAGCCATCGCCGGTTTCTCATGTTTTTTGATATAACGAGCAATAAATAACCAATAAGGAACTTAACCCACATAGGTAACATTCAAACCAGAGGATTTTAACTCCTTGGCTATTGGGTCAGCATCTTCACTCTTTAATCGTACAATTACCAGCCAATCCTTTTCCCACTCCTCAGGGGGGAGAGTCATCATGCTTAACAACACCGTTTTATTCTTATCGAGGATGTCCATGATCTTTTTCATGTTACCAAACTCGTTAGAAGTCCTTATATCTATTCTCTTGCCCTTTTCTTTTACCCCCAAAACCCGTGTCATCATTCTCACAATATCTGACTCGGTAACCATACCGACAAGTCTCTTATTTTCAACTACTGGAAAGGCACCATAGCCTTTTTCTTGGCCTAATTGCAGTGCCTCTTCAGCCGGCATGTCAGGGGAGATAGTATCAGGATTCTTGATCATGATCTCTTTAACGGTCATCTTGGCCAGAAGATAGTGTAATTCATGGATGCTAAGAGATGTAGCAGGTGAAGGCGCTGCCTCTAAAAGCATGTGTTTGGTGACAAGACCGACCAGTTTATCCTTTTTCATCACCGGCAGCCTTCTGATCTTATGGGCCTCCATTATTTTTCTGGCATCATCAATTAATGTTTTTTCATCAACGCTGACCACATTCGTACTCATAAAATCTCGTACTCTCATTTTTCCCTCCTATTTGTTATAAAATAAACACTAACATAAAAAATAAATCAATACACACCTATTTTTTCATGAGAACACTCATAAAACATCCGATAGCGATCGAGGCAAAAACAGTAAGCAGTGTCAGTATTACTACGTATACCCACCCAAAGTAGGCGATCATTACTGGCAGGAGGAATGGTTTGACAGCCCTGCTATAAAGGAATATAGCTATTGGTCCATTTCCCGCTCCTTCCTCTCTTAGATTTTTTAACAAAGGATACCATGCATAGATAGGTCCCATCGAGATTATCCCAGCCACCACAGAAAGCACAATGCCCTTGATCCTTACACCTTCGCCAAACAACCTGACAATCTGAGCCGGTTTTACAAAAAGATTTAACGCAAGCATTATCACAAAGACAAAAACGAGGGGCTGGGCAATAGTGAATAAGAGGTGGCCACTGGTCTTTAAGGCCATCAATGCCTTATTGGGGTTTATGGTAAAAAGTATTCCATAAATTACAAGCACACAAGCAGGAAAAATAAACATGCGCGCGGGAGCTTTTTTACCTTTAGATTTTTTGACACTCCCCCTGTTCACAGAACTCACCGAGTAACAAGGTTAACGATAAACACTGTAATGATTGCAATGGGTATTGAAAGCAAAAAGCAGATGCCATTTCTGAGGAGGGCAAATTTCCTGCCCAATGCTGCTATCTCAACAGGCAACTGTACAAGACCGACCGTTACCCACGTGATAATCAGGGCAGTGACGGTAAACAGGCTGATCCCGTATTGTAATAGCTCTCCCCCAATAACATAGCTATTAATAGCATTCCCGGCAAGAATGCTGCCAAAGAATGCTCCTAAAAAGGTATCCAACACTACATTTCCTGAAAAGAGTGCGGCAAGGAAATTCCTTGAAACAAAGGTGTTGAGTAAACCTATAAGCAGCACTACGCCCAAAAATATTGGCAACATAGAGGCAAACTGATTGCCAGAACGTTTCATCGCGTGAATAAAAATAGCCCTGTCAACTACACGTTTTCCCGGCTCACGTTCAATTGTGGCTGTCTCCGTTTTTTTGATTTCACCCTTTTTGTAGCTCTCCAAAACCTCTCCGACTGTTCCACTCAGTCCGGTAAAGATCTCTATTCCGTTTGTTTCGAGATGTCTGCGTGCAGTGGGACTACAGTAGCCTGTCAACACTGCTTTTACATCTTTGCTGATGGCAAGCACAATAGTTTGCACACCTGTCCCGTGCTGGCCTAAAGAGCCAGGGTTTTGCACTGCCTCAAAATTACCGGTGCCGAGATCAGTGATAATCAGATATGGTGAAATACCGAACCTATGGCCTACTCGGGCTTTTAGATCGGTACCCTCTGAAGATATTGCGATCTTCATGTTTGACTCCTATGCTGTTAGAAAAAATAGCCTTAAAAAGAAAACATTAATATCAAAGTAAAATTGCACAATAAGGTAGACGTATTTGTCAGTAATCAGCGTATATCAATTTGTGTTGCTGAAAACCAATAAAGATTATTTAGCGAAAAAAATAGAGATATGGTATAAAAAATTTGCGATCCATAGATTCCTTAATCACTTCTTGTAATAAGTACTCTATAGGAAGGAGTAAATTCAATCTCTTTCGAGTCCCAAATAGATAAAAAAGAAATTGCTTACCAGAAACAACGAGCACGAAAGCTTAGACAATCTGCATGGTGGCAAAGAAAGATCTCTACAGGTACTTGCTATTACTGCGGGCGGCGTGTTGATCCAGGGGAATTAACCATGGACCATATTGTACCACTCATCAGAGGTGGAAAAAGCACAAAAGGTAATCTTGTGCCTGCGTGTAAGGATTGTAACAATAAAAAGAAGTATCTTTTACCTATTGAGTGGGATGAGTATCTGAAAAGTTTCGTTCACAAAAAATCTTAAATTAGGACGCAGATTTCCGCAGATGCCCTCAGATAATTACTTTCTTTGTTGATAGGTGATAAACAATAGACAATGAGAGATACCTGCAAATAGCCCATATTTTTAAATTCAAAATCTTAATAATCTGCGCTAATCTGCGGCCAAAAAGAGAATTAATATACAATTACATAATCTCCCACAAATTCTAGAGAGGTCACAATGAATACAATAATACGAATCGATATGGCGGAACTCAAAGTCACCATGGAGAATTCTCCTCCAGACTATCAGTTACTTGGTGGAAGAGGGTTGAGCGCCAGGATATTGAATACAGAGGTTCCAGCAATAACCCACCCCTTGAGCCATGAAAATAAGCTTGTGGTAGCGCCTGGTCTTCTGGCTGGAACTATGGCCCCATCCTTTGGGAGGATTTCCTTTGGCGCCAAAAGCCCATTGACTAAAACTATTAAAGAATCTAATGCCGGTGGTACTGCTGCACAGAAATTAGACCGATTGGGTATCAAGGCAATTATTGTCCAGGGAATGCCAAAGGAAAATCAAACCTATATTATCTATATAGACCCCAAAGGAGCACAGATCATTAAAGCCCCTGATTTATCAGGAAAAATGAATTACGATCTCGTTACTGCACTTCAAAATAAGTATGGCAAAGAAATAGGAGTCATCTCCATTGGGCCTGCAGGGGAGGCAAAGATGACTGCATCGACTATTGCCATTACGGATCAGGATGGCAGGCCATCTCGTCATGCAGCAAGGGGTGGCCTTGGTGCTGTTATGGGATCAAAGGGAATAAAGGCTATTGTAATCAATGCAAAAGATACCAAAGCTATTGAGTCTCTTAACAAAGGGGAATTTAAAGAGACGGTAAGGGATCTCATTGAAATCCTGAAACAGGAAAAAGGCACTCAATCATTATCCAAATTTGGAACTCCACGTGTAATCAACTTTCTTAGCCAGTTGGGGAGCATGCCCAGCTGGAATTATCATGGAGGGCCAGTTAAGGGTATAGAGAGTATCTATGGTGAAACCATCTCCGAGGTCAATCAAAGCAGAGGGGGAAGGATGCATGCTTGCATGCCCGGTTGTGTTGTTCGATGTTCTATAGTCTTCAATGGAGAAGACGGCCAGCATTTGACCTCAGCACTGGAATATGAGACCCTTGCTATGCTTGGCACCAATTTAGGTATTACGAATCTTGATGCAGTAGCCCAAATGGACAGGATGTGTGACGATTTAGGCGTTGATACAATCGAGGTGGGAAGCGCCATTGCTCAATTAATGGAGGCTGGGGTTATTGAGTTTGGAGATGCCCAAAAGGTAATAGAGACATTAAAAGAACTGAGAGAGGGTTCACCTATTGGTAAGATTGTAGGGCAGGGCACTGCCTTCACAGCCCAGTTTCTTGGCCTGGATAGGGTTCCTGTTTCCAAAGGCCAGGCTATCCCAGCCCATGATCCAAGGGCATGTAAAGCAGTTGGAGTTACCTATTGCACCTCACCTATGGGCGCAGATCATACGGCAGGTCTTGATTACCGTGATTCGCTATCAAAGGAGGGTCAGGTGAAAAGATCTCGCGATGCACAGATACTAAGTGCTACCATTGACTCTGTCGGGTATTGCCTTCTCGCCCTGCCCGCAAAGACGTCAATCATTTATGATGTTATTGCAAGACTACTCAATGCCAGATACGGCACCAATATCAAGGCGGATGATGTAATGAATATTGGCATCAATACCATAAAGGACGAATTGGCCTTTAACCATTCAGCAGGATGGACAGATGTTCATAATCGATTGCCAGAGTTCATGGGAACCGAAAAGCTTCCCCCACATAATGAAGTGTTTGATATACCGCAGGATGAAATAGACGCTATCTTCAATAAAAGTGTAATACCTGAGACTTGATCTTGCAATTTCACGATAGGGGCCTTAAGGTCGGCTAACGACATTTTTATTGTGATTTTAGGCCCCCTGCTTTGAATGAATTGCGATTGAAATATGCAATAGATAGGGGCCATCTGAGATTGTTTATTTCAGTTAGGACTATGCACCCAGCCTGTCCATGTTACATATAGTAATAATAAGCCAGGAAACTTATGGGAGGCTTTCTATTAATAGCAGAATACTATCATTTTGGGGAAAGTGTAAGATTTACTATATATTGGGCTAGCTACATAAAAGTTGGCACTCTCACTATTCCAAAGACGCCAACGCCTCCTTTGCCTGTTTCAAGAACACTTCCGTTTCGCATTGGTCAAGGACCTGAATGGCTTTGGTAATATACTCCCGGGCCTGGTCGGTTTTACCTTTTGCCTTGTGTAGCAGGCCCAAATCGAGATAGGCCTGCCCCAGAGTGCCTTTTGCCCCTATCTCTTTTGCAACCTCAATGGCCTTGTTGAAATGATCTTCGGCCTTTTTGCCGGCAGAGGGCACATTTCTTATTATAAAGCCTATGTTTTTCGCCATGGTGGTCAGGCTGACAGGGGCTAATTTATTAACGATCTGTAAATAAACCTGCCCCAGGGCGTGCTCTATTGAGGCATACCGGGATCTCATCTCATTTTCATGACAGGCGCGTAGAGTCTCTTCAATCATTTTTAATCCCTGTCCCATCTGTCCTTTTGCAATGGAAACAAGCCCAAGCAATGCATGGGTTGGAGTTCCAAGTAACTCGCAGCCAAAACCCCGACTATAGGAAGCAACTTCTTGGAGGGCCTTTTCAGCTTCCTGGAATTGACCGTTTTGGGCATTGCCTAAACCGAAGGAAAACCTAGAAAATTGGGAGTAGAATGGGTCAGATGCGGTTTGAATCCCTTTACTAAAAGCATCAACGGATGTTTGGAAATCGCCATCCACAAAAAAGCTAAGCCCTTTGATAAAATGCCCCATCACGATGCTTCTTATATTGGAATGTCTCTGGCCGTAATCCAAAATGGCTGTTCCTGTTTCCAAAGCTCTTTTCCTATCTCCCTTATGAAAACAGGCATACCCGATTCCTCCCAAGGATTTAAAAAAGAGGTATTGGTCTGATGGAATATGTTTGGATATCTTCTGCGCCCTTTCACCATAGAGAATGGCTTTCTCCAAAGAGCCCAGTTCCGAACAGGTCCAGGCAAGCCATGTGCAGGCGTAGCCGATAACTTGTTGGTTCTCGATCTCCTCACCAAGCTCAAATGCCTTAAGAAGATATTCATAAGAATCCTTTAACCTCGCTCTGAAATAGAGGGAAAAGCCGAGCCAGGCATAGAAAATACCAAGTTTGGCCTTGTCATCCAGAGACTCGGCCAGATCCTTATGGGCGTTTAATAAATCGACTTGCTCCTTGAAATCTCCCCGATAGTAGAAGACTAAAGACCACTTAATGAGGACCTCGATAAGAAGCCCATTTTCCTCCCTTGTCCTGTCCGGTTTATGGGTCAGGAGGTCAAATGCCTCCTTGAAGTACTGGTGGGACTCCTCCACGGCATATCTTCCCAGGCTCTTCTCACCGGATTTCACGAGATAATCAACGGCCTTGGAGACTGACAGCCCCTTTTTGAAGTGAAAGGCCAGGGTCTCATAGAATTCGGGAAGCCTGTCCCGGAACAACTCCTCTATCAACTCAGCGATTCTCTCGTGGATCACGTGGCGCTCTTTCTTGAGAAGACCGTCGTATACCACCTCCTGGGTCAGGGCGCTCTTGAACACATACTCCAAATCCGGTTGGAGGGACCTTGTGTGGATCAGATCCAGACGTTCTAGCCCGGTCAAATGCCTGTCGAGATGTTCCTTTAACTGTGTGCACCTCTTGAGGATTTCGTAGAGGAAAGCCCGGCCGATTACTGAGGCCTCCTGAAGAATCCTCTTTGACCCCCTCTCCAGATGATCGAGCCTGGCAGAGATGATACCATGGATCGTTGAGGGCATGTCTGACTGACTGATCGGATGGCTAAGGCTCCAGGTGCCATTGTCACGGATCAGGGTACCCGATTCAATCAAGGTGTTGATGATCTCTTCCAGATAAAAGGGGTTGCCCTCCACATTTTTCTGGATAAATCGCTGCAATTCGTGGGGGATGGTCTTGGTCTTGAGAAGAGATTCCACCATCATCTGCGCTTCTGAGGGTGAGAGATCATGAAGTTGTATTTCCTGGTGCTGCATCCCCAGGCCGCTTAGCTGGTGGCTGGTGAAGAGACTGAAGGTTGGTCTGTAGACACAGAGAAAGAGGACAGGGTATCTGAATTCTGATAAGAGGAACCGAAGGAGGTCCATAAACGAGGGGTCAGCCCAGTGAAGATCTTCCAGGCAGATCACCGTTGGTGCCCTCTGGGCCAGGCCTGAAAGAATTGCCTGGACCGTCTTCTGGAGCCGGGCCTTCCAGAACTCAGGGCTCACCTCTTCTATCTCAGGGTAGCTGAGGGCGTAAAGGCTTCCCACATAAGGAATAATATCCTCTCTCTTCCCAACCAAAGATTCTACGGCTGATTCCACTTTATCTCTGACACTTTCCGGGGCATCACCGTCTTTAATTTGAAATGCTCGACTAAACAAATCAATCAAAGGGAAATATGGGGTATTTTGAGAATAGGCATAGGCCTGCCCCTGGCGCCATTGAATCTCTTTAGGATCTAAGGTGGCCTTAAAATCCTCAACGAGCCGGGTCTTTCCCGTGCCAGTTTCACCACAGATAGAGAAGATCGCACCCTTTCCTTGTCGGAGCTTCTGGGCGGCTTCCCCAAGTTGGGCCAGCTCCACTTCCCGCCCGATCAGGTCTGCTCTTAAGCCGTGGTGACGGTGAGTCGTAGATGGCTGCTCCTCTGGGGATAGGGCCTTGTAGATCTGGATCGGTTCTGTCTTTCCTTTGACCTTGGTCGGCTCCAGTCCTTCGAAGGTAAAATATCCCTCAGCCTGGTGGTAGGTATCCGGACCGACAATGATTTCATCTGCATTGGCAAGGCCGCTGAGCCGGGCGGCCAGATTGATGGTGTCTCCGGCCACCCCGTGTGTTCCTTTCTCCAGGTTCACCTCACCTGTTACCACAAGACCGGTGTTGATACCGGTGTGCATGGATAGAGGTTTTCCGACCTTTTCTTCCACCTCGGGGCTTATGGCCTGGACCAGATCGTGTATTTCTCTTGCAGCCTTGATGGCCCTGACCGGATCATCCTCGTGCGCTTTTGGCACACCAAAAAGGGCCATGACCGCATCCCCGACAAACTTCTCGATGAACCCATCGTACTTGCCCACGATCTGGGAGATTTCGCCAAATATACGACTCGTGATCTCTTTCACCTCTTCAGGGTCAAGCCTCTCGGACATGGCGGTATACCCGGACATGTCTGAGAAAAGCACGGAGACGTATTTTCGCTCGCCTTCAATCCCGCCGGAAGTGGTGAGGATTCCATCTGCTACGGGCTCTGAACCATCTCTGGGAGGCGCTTGCTCAGGCCTCCTTAAATCATAGCCGCATTCCCCACAGAACTTAAACCCGGGTGGATTGGAGAAATTGCATTGTGGGCAGATTTTCTCCATTTTTGCCCCGCATTCCCCACAGAACTTCACCCCATCGGGGTTTTCAAACTGACATTTCGGACATTTCATTTTTCCTTCTCCAGAAGACTTGACTCAATTTTTGAACGAGATTACCTGAAAATGGAAATTCTTGAAGTGTGCAAGGCTCAGACAGAATCGCCAGCAGAATAAGGTGTGCAAATAAGAGGCTTGGTAGGAGAAATGATCCTGCCTGTACTTAGCTTAATCTATTCCACTTTAGAGAGTTAGGTTAGGATTTGTCAAGTATTTCGTTTTTCGTTTTTTAAGGTTTTTATGGCTTGATCGAAATCTACATCGCCTCATCGGACGGAGTCACAATCTCATGAGGTTGGATCAAGATATTGTGGGTGAAAACAGGAAGAGAAAGTTTTGTATTCGTGCCTTATGTTACGAGTTCTCCTAACCTATTGAAAACACAAAGTTTGTCATATCGGGCTTTGGAAATCTGAATTCATTTTAATATCAATAGGTTACAAGGATTTCTATAAATTTGTAGAGAAAATTTGTAACATAATTAGTGGCGTTCAGTCGCACCTTCCTCATCTGATCCTGGGGATGAAATAACGCTTATGAGTCTAAAGGGTCAGGGTGGAGATTGATCTATTTTTCGGCATTCTGATCTCGTATAATGCACGTAGTTGCGCTTATACATAGGATCTGAAACAGGAAGCTTGCCATATCAAAGGCGAGGTACCTTTCTAAAGGCATAGGCTTCACTCTTGAATATAGTATTACAAAAAGGGGGAAAATCAAAGAGAATTAGAAGAACCATAAGGATTTTTCGTATCCTTTTAGAACTACATGGAACTAAATACTCATAACATAACTATATTCTTAACATAACGTGCTATAGGTCTTATCGAGACCTTGTCTGATTTTATTGTTTATTACAGAACGAAACATGAAATATCAGGAAATTATAGGCTAATACAGAAACCTTCACTTATATGAAAATATCCTTTTTGGCCTAACTTTGCCATTTTTGGTGTTGGAATTCTTTTTATACCCTCAATTATCACTCCCTTAAATCCTTACATAGCTAAACTATATCGGCAACATGGTTGTATTTTCAATGGGATATTGTCATGGGAAGATATCAAAAAATTGCACAAGGTGGAGAGCAGCGCAGTGTTTTATAGTTGCCATTTAGTTTAGGCGTTAGGTATTCAATAATTAATGCCCAACAACTTATAATCTTATGTACATCCCATCTTTCTTGCAAGCTCTCTGAGGTAATACCTTCTATTGGTTTGAGAAAAATAGAGGCGAAAGAGTCTTTGCCGCACCTTTGATGACAAAAGATTTGGAAGATCAAACATCTTTGTATTCCCTTTTGAGTACAATTGTAGTCAATACTGAATACAAATGCAAGTCCCAAAACGAAACTTCCCTTCAGACTGAGTTTTAAGCAATTTCTGCGCGAACGTCCCGTTCTCAGGGAGATGAGGTGGGAAATGTGAGATAAGGAATTTTAGCTTATGACCAGTTTAAGTTACTCAAGAAAACAAATCTCAACATGGGAGGGATGAAACAGAATATCCTGTCAGGGCAAGCAAATAGGTCACTGCCGATTTATTCATTCCGTATGGACATTGTCATTTAGACCAAGTTCCCGCAGTGCGGTCTTGGTTTGTTCAGTTTGATTGTTGGTAACACCATCTTTAGGCGTTGCTTCAATGTTTACGTTCAGCTTGAGGCTACCTGCCTTTACAAATTTCGTCAGGACCTTTGTGTAAAAATTCATCCATTTCTGTGGCGTGACTTCACCGGACCAGATCAGCCTTTGCGGCTTTTCCGGTGTCTCTGGAGGTTCTGGGCGAGGAGGCTTAGGTTCTTTGCTAATCTGGACATCTCCAGCCCCCGAGATTTTACCAGCCTTTGCGCTAACGACAAAATTCCCTTCGTCTTCAGCGGCTTTAAAAACACCATCCTGCGCGATTTCTCCACCCGTTGCAGTCCATTCAATTGTTCCTGCCTCTATATCACGGTTAAACTGGTCAAGGCCCCTAACAGTAAATGTCTGCTTTGCCCCCGGTTTCAATTGGGTTTGTGATGGTGTCACTATGATCCTGGTCAATTCAGGCGGTTTTACATGCTTTTCAGCTTCTTCGGAGGTGATGATGAACATATCTTCAGATATTTCCACATCCAGTGCATCCAACGATTTTTTATATAGGAAAGGGGAATAACCGCCATCCGGCGATTTTCCGATATAGGCTAAGTGGCCTTCGCTGACACCGCGGGCGATGGTGTCTTTAACGACTTCTGCATTCAAGAGGCGTGGAAATTGCGGTGATGCGAAAAATGCGTCGCGCATAGCCTTAGTGCTCCATTCAATGAAGGCAGGGGCCAGTTTCTAACTAAAAAGCGAGGGCTGACATCCTTTTCAACGTCGTTGGTCTGCCGCAACGTCAACAATATAAATTTGCACATGGATTCCGCAGAACTGGATGTGGGCAGACCAAGGTCAATTGTACGGATTTTGTTATCTTTTCCAAGAAGCATCACATTTTTATAGGTACGCCACACACTCTCTTTCAGAGCACTCCTTGCATTCTTGATATTCTTGTCAAGCTGGCGTGTCTGGGCATCATCCAGATTTAATCCTTCGTCATCTATATCTTTCCATGCAATTAGTTTCCTGGCTTCTTCCCTTAGAGACCCGGCAGATTCAGCGACAATCCACATCAAAGCGCTTTTATAAGTCCGGGCTGATTTTCCATATTCCCTGGTCATAGTTTCTATGGCTTGTTCAATGCTTGGGGTGTCCTGGATAGATTGATCAGGGCTCATGATAATAAATGAGATAACAGGGCGATCAGGAATTTGTCCGCTTTTGTCCGGGAAGAAAACCCTTTCGATGCCTGCGGTAGCGGGAAAGACTTTCTGAATTTCCTCCTGGATCCTGGTTTCAATATCTTCATCTTTTACACCTGCGCGACGGTCGGCAAAGCGCTTATTCAGGTTCTCCTTGAGACTGAAGCGGTACTGATTTCTTTCTGTCGTCAGATAATAACAGGCATCGGTTAATGCTTCCAGGGCTGTTTCAACGTTGCCGATATCCAATTCCGGTTCAGCAACATCCAACCGGATTTCAGGCACGCTCGCTTCATTCCTGGTTTGGCCTCCGTTCGATTCAAAGAAGATCACAGTGGCCACTTTTTTGTGCAGGCGTGCTTTCTTGATCGTATCTACGGCTTCGGCATCCAGCCGTATGGCGTGAGATTCTTTCTTTCCGCAAATGTCTGTTGTCAAAGCGCCTTCAAGTTTTGCTTCCCCTAACTGCTCAAATACCGCTGCCCTGAATGTAGGGTCTTCCAAAGGCGCCGAGCCCAGTCCGATAATAGGATCCTTCTGCGCACCCTTGAAACCCTTATGATATGCATCTGAGACCCACAACGCCAATAGCCTCAAGATTCCGCGTGTTTGCTGAAAGCGTGGCATCTCCTGCCATTTTCGTTCAAACACAGACAGTACTGCCGGATGAAAAGGGTAAGTGGATTCAAAAGTTTCACGCGCATGGTCAGTCGAGAACCACTGCGGGATTTGCTGGTGGTGATCCGTTGTCCATTCCGCATATTCGCTACATACCGCAATGGCGTCCGTGTTTAATAACACCTTGCCATTCTGCCCAACCGCCCGGGGGTCCCACTCAAACAGTCGTCGTCGAATTATTTCTGATGTTTCTGCTTCTGCGGACATCAATACAGCCTTACCAAGACGATCCAGCATGTTTTTGAACCTTTGTTGATCAGCCTCGTCCTTATCCGTGTATGAGAGTTCAGAAGCGGGAATCGAAACTACCAGAACAACATTCTTAAGCCCGCGCGCTGTTTCAGATAAGGATTGCATAAAATTATAGAGTTTGTTGTGATAGCCGCGCTGCCGATATGTGCTGACGTAGTTTATGATTTCATCCATCAAGATCAAACAAGGACGATCTTTGGGCAGGAAGGCCTGAATCACGTCGCCCTTAGGCTCGATAAATTGCTTGTCATGTTCGGCAACGACGGCAAAGGCCTCAGCGCCGCCAAGTTGAAAGGCAATCTCACCCCATGGAGATTTACGAACCGGAGTCCCGTCTTCACCGCCCCGTCCCGTAATCGAGTCAAACTCAGTCCCAACAAAAACAGCTGTGGCACAGTTATCAGGGACCGAATCAATATTACCTTTTGCCAAAATCTTTGACACATCGCGCCACAAACTGGATTTTGAACCGCCCTTTGCAAGGTGATAAAGAAGTGTGAGCGCGTGTGTCTTTCCGCCCCCGAACTGTGTCAACATATTGAAAACCGCAGAGGTTTCAGTTGTCTCGCCTGATAATCTGCGCACAACCTCTCCCCCAAGATTACAGAGCGTCTTTGTCAAATATGTTCGATCAAAGAAACGTTCCGGATCTCGATAATCCGGCGGAGCGGTTCCAAGACGCACTTTATCCAGATGCACTGCAAACTCCGAAGCATCCAGAGGCTTTCCTTCACGCAAGTCCTCGCGCGGTGTTACGACTTTGTACCAGGGTTTTAATTTAGCCAAAATTATTTCCCCCGTTTTGTTGATGACGGTTCCGGACGAAAAACTTCCCTCTCAATCAAAATCTTTTCATATTCTTTTTTATCCATTGGACATTTTATGAGAGCAACAGTCTCTTTCATACTATCCAGTCTAAGCTGCTTTCTCATACTTGAAAGCAGATCACCGGCTATGTCTCTCTGTTTTGCCGAATGTGAGATGTATGTTTTTACCCCAGTTTCTACCCCGTTATACTCATGGTGAAAATAAATATGATGCCCGGATGTTTTCTTTTTGAAGCCCTTTTGAGGCAAATTTTTTCTGATTTCTGCCCGGGATATTTTCATGTGACATCCTGAAAAAGGTCTTCATAAAGCCTTTTCAGACGCTCCGCCTCGCCTTTAACACGATCCCAGCTCAAATTTTTGTAGTGATTATAAAAGTAAATCAAGTGATCATTAAACGCCCTTATAGCCTCTTCCCTGGTCTCACCAGTGGCAAATATGTCTAAGGTTTCATTCTCAACAAAAAAGAGGGTTTCACCCCTAGTAACCTTGACTGAAACGGGTTTTAGGGCACGTACTGTAGCATAGGAGGAAGAAAACTCCCAAGCCGGGGTTTTAACAACGGGCAATCCCGAAAACCATGAAGGTATATCTGATTCAGGGGCTGTTGATATAGGAAAAAAACATCGCTTAAAATCTTGGGGGAAAGATTCTGATCTTTCTTTCCTCAGTGCATAGCTTTCATTAATTTGAGCCACGTTCATATCGTTTCACCTCTCAAATACTGTCTATAATCATCAGTTATCAAATTCTCAAATATCGCCCTTGTCTGCTCATGAGCCCTGCTGACACATGGATTAATCCTGGAAAACGATAATTTTTCAGTCATCGCAAAATCAAAATCCATAAGCAATGCTTCTTGCTGATCATTAGAACGAATGATTGATTCTATCCTGGTTGTGATTGTACCACCCGGAGCTTTCGATATAAATACAATACTCACATTCTCAAATTTATCGGACATTCCTTCGGGGAGTTTAAGTCCAAAACTGGTAAAGCGTTGAAGAGGCACGATCTCATTTTCACGACTAAATGGAATAACATTGATATACCGCCAGCCTAGGCGGTTTAATTTTTTCACTGCATAGATTTCGCCAAGTGTTTTTGCTAACCTTACGAATTCCTTTATAAATTCCTTGTGGCCTGAGTATTTCTTTTCATGGAATGAGAACCGGTTTATAGCCAGCATGATCTCAGCGGTCCGGCCTTCATTTTCAAAACGGTAGGGCGCTAACCCATCACCAACTTTTGGAACCAGAATTGTCGGATACCTATCCCTTATTTTTTCATAAAACTCATCTCTTCTGCACTCAATGGCCAACTCACCAGGAAATCTGACCTCACAAACCACTTCCACCAAAGGCGAATTCGGATACACTTCAGTGATTTTGTATTTTTTTTCGCTCATTCTACTCCCTCTTCATAAATGCAAAAATGTAAGTTTGTATGTTACAATCGCAAATCGATAATTGCAAATCTAAAATCCCAACCCCTTTTTTCTTGCCAGAACCCCATCCACCCATCGTTTTTCATCTGTTCCCGAGGGATACAGAGCGGAAAGGGACTGAGCTAATCGCCAGTAGAGGGGATTCATGCCGATACCGTCTTCAACGAGGAATCTTTTCAAAGCCTCCCCTCGACCTGCCCCAAAAAGTATCATACTCTGGTGAAGCTTATCGAGAACTGTTGAACCGGCCCTTCCTGATAAATCCCCTGCCCAGTCGCCGGATTCTTCTTCCATCTCTTTCAGTTCACCCATAAAATCGAACTTTTGCTGCTTGATTTTCTTTCTTTTTCTCCCTTTCGGGGCTTCCCCCGCATCCTTCCCAAACAAATAGCGGGTTCGAGCTCCGGCAGAAAGCAGGGTTGCGGTGTTTCCCTTGATCTCGACCAGGTGCGACAGGTTTTCCAAATGCGCTCCCATGCCCTGCGCAATCCTGCGGGCCGCGTCGTACTCGAGGCTGTAGCCTGGCAGGCTTTTTGCCGGAGCATCATTGCCGACCTTATTGTTGCCGTTTGCGGCCGTTCGCAGAGTCCAGAGCCACATGGCCGTGAGCCGCGCGTCTTCTTCAAAGCCTGAGGCATCTGCGCCTTCAAATATCATCTTCAATGCCTCACGGGAAACAGCAGCCCATACCTGTTCAAGATACTCTTTCAATGCAACCTTTTCACCGCTCGCTTTTTCGACAGAAGAATAACGGGAATATATCTCAAGGGCCGGGCCGAGGCAGGCAAAGATGGCATCTGCTCCGACCACGCCTTCTTCCGCAAGGCGGGGCATCCATTCGTGAATGCGCTTTGGAAGTTCTGAGAGGACATCCCGCCAGTCGCCGATGTTGTCGGTTCGGACAATACCATCAGGTTTTTCTCTTGGCCTAATAATTAGATGCACAGATGAGCCAAGGGCAGCAGATTTGTTGGCTCGCATACGAGCGGCTCTTTCTGTATCAATAGGCCATGAGGCCGTTACGATATACCCAGCATCAAGGATTGATGCCAATAGTTTTTCCCAGGCAGCAGTGCCTTTGTGCGCGAATACAATTGCCCCAATTCCTTCAGGTTTAAGCACACGACGGCCTTCACTGAATGCGACGGTCATACGTTCTTGATAGCACTGGGGAGATTGGTCTCCACGTCCATCTTCAACCGCATAGGGATTTACTACAATTTGATTGGACTTTGGCGTAAGTTCTTCATTGAAAAATTCAGGGTGAAGATCGCCAATATACCGTTTAAGCCATACGTAACAAAGATCGGATAAATCCGCATAAGGTACAACATCATAATAGGGTGGATCAGTAAAGAACATATCTGCCGCATCATCAGGCAATGGTAAATCAGTCGCATCAGCGGCCATTACGGATGTTGTCTGGCTATTCATACTCAAGCATGACTGCAAAGCAGATAGGCACTGACTAAATGCATAATCCAGCCCTCCGACATATTCCGGCACAAGAGGGTTCGCTTCAGCCCAGTCCCAACGCATGGCAATGGCATTACCAGTAATAAATGCAGATATCATATGTTCAGCAAGCCAGGTACTCATGTTGGTGGAATAATGGATAGCATTACTTACAGCAAGAGCCAATGCAGTAACAACATCCCTCGCAAATTCCTCTGTGCTGCCATTCTTTATCAATGTTTCCCTATAATCTCTTATTATTTTACCAATAGTGTTTAATCCCAGTTTTTGACGGGGAGAGAACAAATCGCCCCATGTCGTTATACCATAGTGAGGAGGGACATGAAGTCCATATGTCAGAACAAATGGTTCGTTAATATCCAAGCCTTCATTCTTTTCAATGACTTCGTGCCAGGCTTTCTCGGCATTTCTGTATGCTTGTTGGTCGGCATCTGTTGCATCAGCATATTCTTTTCCCTGCCTGTGACCTATTGCCAAAGCTATGCCATAAAGCCTGCTTCCTATCTCGCCGGACTTGCCTTGATTTTTGACATATTTTTTATTCGTCGTAAACCCGCACACTGGACATACAGCATGCCCACCGCCTGCTGTTTTTATTAAACCTTTTGGGATTGCTCCGCCCTGCTTGATATGGATGTCAATTTCTTTTGTTTGCGAATGCCCTGTAATTTCAATCCACGCCTTTCTTTTTCCTTTGGCAATAGTTGTTTGAGAAATAAGTGGTATTGTAGCGCCACAGCCCGGTCCTTCACATGTCACTGTTCGAGCCCATAACCATGCTATGGGATCCCGATTATTTCGGGACGGGTAAAAGGCTGATAATCGACTCCGCGCTTCTTTCTTTACAAATTCAGCGCCTTCACGGACCTTTTCGATTAGATCATGTCCCTGTTTTGGAACGGCCTCAAGTAAAGTCTTCAGGCACAGGAGTGCAACTGGATTAAGTTCAAGGGCAATGCTATCGCATCCTAATCTTGCAGCTTCTCCAGGAATGGCGCCATAACCTGAAAAAGAATCAAACACGACCGGATTCATATCTGGATAACTTGCCCTGATAAGTTTTCGGGCTGCATTGAGAAAAGTTGCGTTAGCCCCTAACTCCCAGCATGAAAATTCCCCTACAAATTTGAGTAGTGATTCTTGAACACTTGCACGTGTTTTATCAACTGGTTTGAATGGTCCCTTGCTGAGAATGTCATATGCTTGCGATACGAAGCTTTCGGGGCAATCTTCATCCATTGGTACAGGAAGAAGTGATGCCAGTTCAATGGCTCTGCAAGCGCCCCAGGGCCGTCTTGCCCACCAGATATGCAGATGCCAGGGATGCCCCTTCCGCAAGTTTTTTTCATTACGCGCATGCTCTGAAATCCGCTTAATTGGCAGATCGACTTCAATAAGACGTTTGGGGTATTTATCCATTATCTAACTCCGATTGTAAAATCTCATTAACCCCAACATGGTAATGCTCAACCTTTACAACAGGTTTCCATCCAAGGCGGGCCGGGTCTTGAATAATATGAATCTCAGGGTCGGTTGCACAGTTGAATACCACATAAAGCCAGAAGTCCTTTTTAAGTCTTTCAGCAGTCTTATATTCGTTTGTGGTTAATCCAATCTCTCCAATATGAGAACGGCCTTTGACTTCGATAAAACGAATTTCGGTGGGGGTTGACGGATCTCCTGCCTGCCGGCAGGCAGGTCTGGGTGGGGCTTGTTTGCCTACAGGTAATGCACATGCAATCGTTTCCTTAAGCCATTCCCGGCCAGATCCTGATTTCAATTGTTTCTCCCTTTGTACCGCTTCTTCCCGGCTGGAGTATTCCTCATAATATGGTAATCGAAGAGGGCGATGATGCTTAGTCCACTCCGCTCCCTTTCCAGAAATATGTTCTTCCCATCGGTCCTGCAAATTGTCAGTCTGGCCGATGTAAACACTACCTCTGGAGCATTCGATTGCGTAAACATAATAACTGCCGTGGCCTTTACTTGGTAATTCGATATGGGTGTAACGCCGCGAGATAAGATCGAATCCCCGGTTTTCATCTTCAACGCTTTGTACTTTCCAGCCCCGGGCTTCTTCATATTCAGTTACTGCTTTGACTGCTATTTTTTCAATTTCAGGGTCGCTCACCATTTTTTTGCCGGTGGGCGTTTCACGTTCCGGATGCGGCAGGACCCAGGCGCTTCCGAGATGCTGAATATTGCTGATGGTGCACTGCTGCTCCTTCTCCAGTTCGGTTCGGCGCTGTTCCAGCCGGGTGTTCAATTCGTCAAGCCTGTCTTCAAGCATCTTTATCCGGCCATCCAGACCCGGCTCACGGGAACCTGATTCTTTCTGTGTTTGCAATTCGGCAAATTGAAGTTGAATTCTGTCAATAATTGTGTTTAGGCTAATCTCCATATGATTAGAGATGGTCTTTACATCTTTTCCCCGCTGTTTTTGTTCCTGTTCCAGCATTGGGATAAGCGCCTCTTTATAGAGCGCAGTTTCAACCTGCTCTCGACCGGGCATACCTGGATCTTCCGGGACCGCAGTGCCTTTCGGCGCGATGGAAAGATCAAGGAAGATGGTCGGCTGACGTATGGTGATTGAACCATCCAGCGTTGTCTGTGTTACAAATAGACGCTTATGCAGAATATTCCCTCGACCATCCCGGATTTCCGAAGAGAAAACCATAAGCTTGGCTGGATCTCCCCGATTCAAGTCATAAAAGATTGTTCCCCGTTGCAGATCCTCCTGCACCTTGTCCTGAACCAAGGACCTGACGCTTTCAAAAAAAGGGTGGCCGGGCGTAACCCATTCTAAAGTTGGATCTTTTGCGAGCAGTTCTTTGTCGAAAACAATCTGTTTATATTCACGGCCCAGCTTGCCAAAGCTCTGTTCTAACTGTATACCATATGGAAGCAATATTCGGGGCAGCCGGCCCACATGATAAACATGCTCTTGATTTTTTATTTCCCTTGGCGAGATACCAGCTAATGGGGCAGCGTCTATGAAAAATCCTTCGACTACCTCGGGAACAAGCCTCCGCTCCTTGGCCTCTTCTGATTTGCCGACAATGACCGACAGGTTTAACTCGCGTTTGGCAAGCCCTTCCAGAGCGGATTCGGTAATCCGCTTTAATCGTTCAGTATCCACCTGTTCAACGATCCTGTCCTTGATTACGTCTTCCGTAAGGTTGCGGGCATACATCTCGCGCAGCATACGTTCCAGTTGATTGGCAGGGAAAATATCACCCAGCACGTTGAAGACCTTTCCTGTCCGATTGGGGTCGAGATCTTCCTCGATCCGGCTAATACGGTCAAAAAGCTTCTCTAATACACGCCCCTCGCGGGTGTTGGTGGAAACAAAGTTTGTGATCAGACAATCCTTCTCCTGCCCGTAGCGATGAATACGGCCCATTCGCTGTTCCAGCCGGTTCGGATTCCAGGGAATGTCATAATTGATCATGTACCAGCAGAATTGTAGGTTGATGCCCTCTCCTGCGGCCTCGGTGGCAACCAGCACCTGGCAGTCTTCTTTAAATTCACGCTCAGCAAAAATTCGCGTTCCCGGGGTATCTCTGTCCCCAATCTTCATACTGCCGTGAATCTGAGTGACGTTGAGGCCCCATTCCCGCAGTTTACCCAAAGGTCGTCCATCACGGCCATCTCCTGCAAGATAATCCAGGGTGTCTTTATGTTCAGTAAACAGCAGGAGTTTCATCTTTTGGTCTTCGAAAATACCGTTTTCAGTAATAACCTCCTTTAGTTTGGTCAGCTTTGTTTCAACCTCCCGGGACTCCAAAGGCATTGCAATTTCAACAAGTTTACCCAGTTCGAGTATTTCTTCCCTCAGGGCATCCGGGTCGATGGAGGCCACTACATTTTCAAGGTCTGCAAGGATTTCTTCCTTCATTTCGTCCGGCAGATCGTCAAAATCATCCGGCACTTTTTTCTTGATCTGCTCTTCTCGATATGCCTCAGGATCTTCGAGAATCTTCTCTCTCCTGGCCTTCATGCGCTCAAGTGTGCGCCTTACCGCATAAATGCTGGAGGCAAACCGGCGTTGCAGCATGGCCATGGTGAATCCCAAAGCGCGGCCACGTGCCGTATCATCCTGAGCAGCTTTTATTGACTGATTTTCAACATACTGAGTCAATCTGTCATAAAAATCGAGTTCTTCGTCATCAATCTGAAAACTCACTGTAAGAACATTTCGTCGTGTAAAAAGGCTCTTTGCTTCCCCGGTATCCGGATCAGGAAACGTCACGAGCGCTTCTTTCACACGGCGAAGGTAAAAGGGTGCCTCCCTCACCTCCATCGCCTTTTCCAAACTCTTTACGTCCCCGTAAACGTCTCTGTCTAAGAGTTTCAGAAACAGACTGAAATTTTTTGGATCACCTTTGTGTGGGGTAGCTGTCATCAACAGATAGTGGTCTGTCATATTAGATAACGATTCGCCTAATTGATATGCCAGCGTCTTTTTTTCCTCGCTGTACGCGCTCATCTTATGCGCTTCATCAACGATAATCAGATCCCAATTGCTCCGCATCAGACTTTCCCTGGCATCTTCGATTCTGGAAATCCACGACACCGAAGTAATAACCTGATTGATATCCTGCCAGGGATTAGCCCCATAAGTAGCCCTGAACACATCACTCCGTATAAGCTGGAAATTTTCCCTGAACTTATCTTTAAGTTCCCGCTGCCACTGAAATGAGAGATTTGCAGGTGTTACAATCAAGATACGCTGAATCAGTCCGCGCACCTTCAATTCCTTGATAAGCAGGCCGGCCACGATGGTTTTACCGGCGCCAGGGTCATCGGCAAGGAGAAATCGTATGCGGGGGAGTTTCAGAAAATAGTCATAAACAGCTTCCAATTGGTGAGGCAATGGATCAACCCTTGCGATGGAAAGACTAAAATAGGGATCATATTCATAAGCAAGACCAAGGCGTATCGCCTCAATCCCAAGTCGAAATTTTACCGGATCGCCATCAAACGGCTCTTTTTCGGGAGATACTTCCAGTTCAGCAATTTGATCTTCATTTAGAATCGGCTGGTGAACCTTTCCCGTCTCCATCCCTTCACAGACCAGCTTGATAGAATCACCCATCGGAATAATAGTAATGACCTTAACAGGTTCAGGGAAAATTGCTCCTCGAACTATCATATTCTGTTTAATGTCGGAAATAATCATAAGGAAAACGCTTTATCGTTTAACAGGTTAATTTCCACAAGGATTTTTTACATCGGATAAATAGTTCTCCAGACCGGTTTGAGATACAGCCTTCTTTAATCTTCCCTTGGTCTAAGTGATCCTCAGAAGGACAAAATCCCCTCATTCCATGCTGGAGAACAGGGGGTCTTTTAAAATTCAATTCATAATACTTCCCCATATATGGGTTAGCGGTAAACTATCTTGAAAAACACATAAAAGGTATATTGAAATCAGCTAAACAGTCAAGGATATTCCCTTATATCAGGTAGATTTGACAGATAAGGTCAAATAGTGCAGTTTTAAGTTGAAATATCCAGGAAGTTCTATTAATAGACTCTATTTAACTAACTCATCATCTCTAAAAAAGGAGGCAGAAACATGAACAAAGGGGATTTAGTCAAAGAGGTAGCAAAGGTGGTCAGCACCAAAAAAGAGGCCCAGGCAGCGGTGGATTGTGTTTTTTCAACCATTACTAAAGCGTTAAAAAAGAATGATGCCGTTACACTAATTGGTTTCGGAACCTTTAAGGTAGCACAAAGGAATGCCAGGAAGGGAAGAAACCCACAGACAGGCCAAGAAATGACGATTAAGGCAAAGAAGGTCCCCAGGTTTGCACCGGGAAAGGCATTAAAGGACGCAGTAGGGTAGTCAGTATTCAGAGGGGATTGTGGTAGCCAGGAAAGGATCATGACATCACATGGGGTTTGATATCCCTATCATATCCAAACTCTTATAGAGTTGCATATACTGGCAAGATATCTGGAATTTTCAGTAGGCTAATAAGATTCCGATTATGTTTTTAGAATTTTGCAATTTAAGGGCGTCCTGCTATCCTCATCCCGCTTTCCCGCATGGATTTTGGATGCTAAATTAAT
>Ga0315547_1001072_pt1 | contig 23040 bp, 20 predicted proteins | sample SalMarSW160240MG_2_FD_202542 | JGI IMG/M metagenome (GOLD analysis project Ga0315547, IMG submission 202542) | Salt marsh sediment microbial communities from the Plum Island Ecosystem LTER, Massachusetts, United States - Salt Marsh Sediment SW1601-240 ...
AGCTGTTAGGAAAAGAGACTCAGGTTGCTTCCGGGTACTTGAGCCCAGTACCAGTATTAAACAAGACAACCTTCTCTTCTTTCCCAATCCAACCCTTGGCAAGCAGCTTCTCTAGAGCAGCGAGTGTTGCGCCTCCTTCGGGGCAAGCGAAAACACCCTCACGACTCGCCATACGGCTTTGTGCCAGGATCAGAGCTTCATCAGAAACAGCAATAGCTGTACCGCCGCTTTCTCGTACTGCTCGCAGGATTAGGAAATCACCGATCGCTGCAGGGACACGCAACCCTGCGGCTACAGTCGCTGCATTCTCCCATGGTTTGGCAAACTCTTCACCAGCTTCAAATGCTCGTGGAATGGGAGCACACCCATCTGCCTGTACCACGACCATTCGAGGTCGCCTCTCTCCAATCCAGCCAAGTTTCGCCATTTCAGAGAACGCCTTCCACATACCAATAAGGCCAGTTCCACCACCGGTTGGATAGAAGATGACGTCAGGGAGGTCCCAATTGAATGCTTCTGCCAATTCGTAACCCATTGTCTTCTTTCCCTCAACACGATACGGCTCCTTAAGGGTTGATACGTCGAACCAACCATGTTCTGAGGCAGCCTGTCTTGCCTGTTGGCCACACTCGGTAATCAGTCCATGAATGAGGGTGACCTGTGCCCCGTATGCCCGACACTCCATCCGAAACGGTAGGGGAACATCCTGTGGCATGAATACATGGGCAACCATGCCTGCTTTTGCAGCATATGCAGCCATTGCACCCGCAGCGTTCCCCGCTGAAGGAATGACTACTTCTTTTACTCCTAGTTCCTTCGCACGAGAGATTGCCATGCACAGCCCACGCGCTTTGAACGATCCAGTTGGATTGAGCCCTTCATCCTTGATGAATAGGTTGCTCATCCCAAGCTCTTTTCCTAATCGCCTCGCGGGGAAGAGCGGAGTATATCCCTCTCCTAAGGTAACCGCATTTGCCTTATCTTTAAGTGGAAGGATCTCCCAATAGCGCCATAAAGTTGTTTCACGGTCCTTAAGGCTTTCACGCGGCCACTTTTTCTTGGTTCCTTCTAGATCATAGCATGCAAGAAGTGGCTTGCCGCATGCGGGGCATAGCGTTTGAAGCACATCTGCGTCGTATTCCTTTCCGCAATAACTGCATTCTAAGTGAGTAAGCGTGCTCATACACATTCCTCCTGTAAGGCTACAATAACACAATCTTAGTCCATTCAAATCAACCCAAGTGCTGGTTGAGGATGGAGAGAGCCTTGCCGATGGGGAGCTTGACCGATCTATGACCGTCTCTCCCTGCAGCACTTTTCGCGGCACAGAGGGCGGAGAGGATCGATTCCTCCGTCGCCTCGATCGTCGCCTGAAAGACATCGTTGATCGCGGAGTGGGCGTCGTTGAGCCGCTGCTCATTGAGAGACACGCACTTTGGGTCATCGGGGACCATGTTTGCGGTGCTAAAGGCGATGACAAATTCCCCGCTCCCGTTGTGACACATGCCTCCGGTGCGAGCAATGCCAAAGGCTGCTCGTTTTGCAATTCGAACCAATTGTCGGTGCGAAAGAGGAAGGTCGGTAGCGATCACGATTACAATTGATCCCTCTTCTTTTCGACTAGCGAGATCCCTCTTATAAGCGCGCAGTTTCCACCCCACAGGAACTCCATTCATAACCAATTCTTCTCGACTTCCGAAATTGGGAAGCGAGAGAGTGCCAATGGTATAACGCTCCCCATTGATATCAATTATTCGCGAAGCGCTCCCAATGCCGCTCTTAAACTCAAACGCGGAAACGCCGGCTCCCGCGCCGACGACACCCTCTCTGACTGGCTCAGTCGAGGCATTGTCCAGAGCACTGAAAACGTCCTCTTCTTTCACGTGTCGTCCCTGAATGTCGTTCAAATAAGAATCGTTACACTCGGCAACGACTGGGTTGATTGAGGTAATCGAGCGCTCTAGAAGCTGATAATGCTGAAGGACCCACGAAATCAAGGCATCGCTTACTTTTCCCACGTTAAGGGTGTTCGTCAGCAGGATTGGAGTCTCGATCGTACCGAATTCGTTGATCTGCGGGAAGCCAATCGCTTTCCCGAATCCGTTGATCGTCACTGCCGCGGCCTTGACTTTTTCGTAGAAGACGTTACCTGAATGAGGAACGATTGCGGTAACACCGGTGCGAACGTCGCTCGCATCAATCAGTGTTGTGTGACCGACCCGCACACCGGAAACGTCGGTAAGACTGTTAGTGGCGCCAGGAGGTATCCGACCGATCCGAATGCCATGCTCGATCAGTAGTGTAGACATTACGATCGCGCGGATTTCTCCCTGGCCCACTCTACCGCTCGCCGGGCGAGAATCGAGAGCGGATCGAAGAGGGGACAGGAGAGACCAGCTTCCTCGACCACCAGAGAGAGTTCGGTACACCCAGGAATGATCCCGCTTGCTCCTTGATCTATTAAATGTTGGGCCACTACCATAACCGTGTCTTTCACCGAGTGATCTCCCGCCTTGATATGCGTTATGGCATCCATGATCCGCACCTGTTCTTGATCCGCTGACACAAGCAAGGAAACATCATGATCTCCTAACGCTCGTTGGTAAAGGCCACACTTAACTGTCCCCATTGTTGCCAGTAAGCCGACCGTCTTAATAGGCGGGTTGCAAGAAGCAATAGTGGTTGCCGTTTCGCTGATCATATCGATAATAGGGATAGAGACAGCCTTTCGCAGATGTGAGAGCCAACGATGGGCGGTATTACAGGGTATCACGAGAAAATCCGCCCCGGCTTGCTCCAGCACCCTTGCGCCCTTGATCATCATCGGAAGCGGACTTTCACCCTCTTCCAGGATCGCGGCCGTGCGATCGGGTATTAATGGATTGCTGTCGATAACTATGTGTAGATGCTCCTGATCTTTGCGGGCAGGGGTCAATGCGATGATCTGTCGGAAGAGCTCCAGGGTTGCTTCCGGCCCCATTCCACCCAGGATACCAACCGTTCCATTTCGCGTCACTAGAATGTCTCCTTCACTGCTACTTGCCCACCATCGACCATCAATTCTCTGTCATGGCTGCTCGCTGAACAGCTTGCGGGAACGGTAGAAGTATTCTCCGGCAGAGACAACAGCCAGTGCAACAGCAAGGTACAAGAACGTGTATTTGGTGGTCTGTCCTGCTTGCCCCCATTGAAAATACCGGCTGGCAAGAATAACTAGGACTAAGCCAATCTGAGAAATGGTCTTTAGTTTCCCAAGAAAACTCGCCGCAATTACTTTTCCTTGAGCTATGGCAAGGATGCGCAAACCTGTAATGAGAAACTCCCGAGCCACAATCACCATTACCGGTGCAGCGGTTAGTTCCCCCAACTGAACAAACGAGATCAATGCTCCCACTACAATCAGTTTGTCGGCGATCGGATCAGCGAACTTACCAAGTAGGGTAGTTTGCTTCAGGGTGCGAGCAAGGTATCCATCGACTGCGTCGGAAATCGCAGCAAGTGAGAAAATAGTAATGGCGAGAACCGTGGTAAGTGGTGTTCGTGACAGGAGTAAGAACATGAACAGGGGAACGCATGCCATACGGGCAAGTGTAATTTGGTTCGGAATTGTACGAAGCATTCTGTCCTTTTTTTTCCGGCCTATGTAACGGATTGTCCCGCACAGTTAGCGATTTGAGCAAATGTTTCCGGAGACAGCGATGCCCCACCTACCAGAACCCCGTCGATATCTGGCTGGTCGAGCAGCGCAGCGGTATTCTCGGGTTTTACGCTTCCGCCGTATAAGATACGCATCCTCTGTGATAGTGAATCATCATAGGCGCCAGCAAGCCACTTACGAATCATGTTAATGGTTTCCTGCGCGACTTGAGCCGAGGCAGTTTCGCCAGTTCCAATCGCCCACAACGGTTCATAAGCAATCACCACCGATGCGGCATCTTGTTGATCCATTCCGGCAAGATTATGTTTAAGCTGAAAGCAAATCCGTTCTCTTGCTTTGCCTTGCTGGTGCTCTCTAAGCGTTTCACCCACACAAAGGATGGGCCGAATTCCGGAAGCAACTGCCGCCAATACCTTTCGGTTAACCAATGTTTCATTTTCGTTAAGGATAGTTCGGCGCTCTGAGTGGCCAACTAGAACGTATGAACAATGACATGCCTGTAGCATCTCTGCTGAGATTTCTCCGGTAAACGGGCCACTAGGTTCAAAGTAGAGGTCTTGTGCGCCGAGAGAGATTCCTACTCCCGCAAGCAGCTTGCCTGCTAGATTCAAGCTGGTAAAGGGTGGTAAGAGGAGGATCTCTGTGGCATGGTTGCTATCCACGAGTTCTAGGAAACGCTTGATAAAGACGTCTGTTTGAGTGGGAGTCTGATTCATCTTCCAATTGCCAGCAACTAATCTATCGCGCATTTCTTATCTCCCATTTGGAAGTATTATATCACCTATGTCTGTGCGGTTAAACAATTGACTTTTCAGAAGCGCTCATCTATGATCGAAAGAACTAGCAAGAGAAGAAACAGGAGGTATGAGATGACAATAACTATTGCGGCAATTGTTGCACTGATTGTAATGTTCTTGTTCAACGCGATCCGGATCGTACGAGAGTATGAGCGGGGAGTTATCTTCCGCCTTGGACGTCTGGTTGGCGCCAAGGGACCTGGGCTCTTTCTCATTATTCCAGTCGTTGATAAGATGGTGAAGATCAGTCTACGCACAATAGTACTTGATGTTCCCCCACAGGAAGTGATCACCAAAGATAACGTGACGACAAGCGTGAACGCCGTTCTCTTCTTCCGAGTAGTTGATCCCTGCGCGTCGGTGGTAGAAGTTGAAGACTTTCTGGAAGCGACGCGTCAGATTGCTATGACCACGCTGCGTAGCATCCTCGGAGGAGTAGAGCTTGATCAGGTTCTAGGGGAACGTGAAAAAATCAACATGCAATTACAAGAGATTATCGACGAGCAAACGGATCCATGGGGGATCAAGGTAAAATCAGTAGAGATCAAGGATGTAAAGATCCCAGGAGATATGCAACGAGCAATAGCTCGACAGGCTGAGGCCGAGCGTGAACGCCGCGCCAAGATCATCAACGCTGAAGGTGAACTGCAAGCGGCAAGCAAACTGTCTGAAGCGGCTGGTATCATCCAGCAGAACCCAGCCGCACTACAGCTTCGCTATCTGCAGAGCTTGGTCGATATCTCAGCGGAAAACGCTTCAACCATTGTATTCCCTGTTCCGATTGATCTTTTTAAGATCTTCCAGAAGAAGGGGGATAACACCTAGGTGAATGAAAACCTATGACCTGGTAGTGGTTGGCGGCGGACATGCTGGGTGTGAAGCGGCGCTTGCAGCCGCTCGATTAGGTCATGTTACCGCGCTTGTAACAATCAATTTGTGTGAGATTGCGAAAATGCCGTGTAATCCGGCAATTGGTGGCCCGGGGAAGTCACAGCTTGTACGTGAGATCGATGCTTTGGGTGGGGAGATGGCGCGCGTAACTGACGCGGCTATGCTTAATGTGCGACTGCTCAACACGAGTAAGGGTCCAGCGATGCGGGTCCGACGCGCTCAAACGGACCGTGTGCAGTATAAACTCCTTTGGAAACAGGTTCTCGAGCAAACAAGTGGCCTTGATCTTATCGAAGGAATGGCTGAAGAAATCCTTACAACTGGAGGGAAAGTAGCGGGAGTTCGCCTACGCGAGGGGCTTAGGCTTAAAGCCAAGGCTGTTGTAATCGCTACTGGGACCTTCCTAAATGGACAAGTTATCTTGGGAGAGCTTTCTTATCCAGCTGGCCGAAGCGGAGAACCACCATCGGTTGGACTTGCTACCTCACTGGAAGAGCTAGGTCTCGAGATGGATCGTCTAAGCACGGGAACTACCCCCCGGGTTAATCGCCACTCTATCGATTTCTCTGGCCTTGATCGCCAAAACACAAGCGAACTTCCACTTGCTTTTTCTTTTTGGAACGATCCGGTGGTCCTTACGTCTGATTATCCGGTCTACTTGACCAACACCAATGAACAAACACACCAGATCATCCGGGACAACCTCCACCTCAGTCCAAACTACAATGGCCTGATTGCAGGCAAGACTCCGCGGCACTGTCCATCACTTGAGAGTAAGATCGTCAACTTCCCGGATCGTGATAGCCACAAGGTATTCCTTGAGCCAGAAGGCAGGGAAACCGCTGAGATCTATCTACAAGGGATCTATACGGCTTTTCCGCCGGAGATTCAAGAGCAAATCGTTCGCAGTATCGCTGGGCTAGAGCAGGCGCATATCGAGCGCTATGGCTATGATATCGAGTACGATTACATAAGATCTGGGCAACTTAGACCTACGCTTGAAGTAAGCAGTATTCCGGGTTTGTTTCTTGCCGGTCAGCTAAACGGGACTACAGGATATGAGGAAGCGGCCGCGCAGGGACTCCTGGCTGGAATCAATGCTGCTTGTTACGTGAGTGGAGGAGAGCCACTGATTCTGTCGCGAGGTCAAGCGTTCATTGGCGTAATGATCGATGACCTTGTTACCAAAGGAATTACGGAGCCCTATCGCATGCTTCCATCTCGTGCTGAGTATCGGATCAGCTTGCGCGAAGGAAACGCCGATTTGCGCCTATCAGAGATCGGTCGTGCGATTGGGCTTCTGCCGGAAAACCGTTACGAGAAAGTGCTAAAGAAGGTGAAGGCAAAAAAGGAGATTCTAGCCAAACTCAAAGGACAACGCATTGGTCCACAACACCCACTGAACCGCATTCTTGCTGAGAGAGGAAGTAGCCCTCTTTCGAACAACGGGGCAAGCTTGTATGAGATTCTCAAGCGCTCTCAGATCCATCTGGACGATCTCTTGCCCGCAGAACAAGAATTCGCGGATGAGTTGAAATGCGAAGTGGAAATTGAGGCCAAGTATGCCGGCTATTTAGCTCAACAGGAACGAGAAATAGGGCACCTGCGCCGATTAGAGAATGTCAGAATCCCTCCTCGACTTGATTATGCCAAGCTCACTAACCTTTCTATCGAAGGAAGAGACTTGCTGGGCCACGTGCGCCCACATTCCTTTGGCCAGGCAGCGCGCATTCCGGGTGTTTCACAGGCTGATCTATCGATGCTTGCAATTTATCTGCGTCGGTAGTCAATACACAGCTACTGGGACAAGGTGTTCAGCATTTACTACGCGGGCAGTTATGTCATGAAATATCCGCCCTGCAGTATATCCGCCCCATACCGGCAGAGTCTTTACTTCATCCAGGACAACAAGAGCAAGATACTTCGGTTTCCGGGCAGGAAGAAAGCCGACGAACAACGAGGTGTATTTCCCGGCAGCATAGCCTTGCCCAGGGGTAGCCTTTTGTGCAGTCCCTGTTTTGCCGGCTACTCCAAATCCAGTGACTGCTGCCAGTGTTCCGGTCCCACTTTCTACAGCTTGTTGTAGTAGCCCTGTCATTGTTGCGCAGCTTTCGGCAGTCCCAATTCGATGAACAACTACTGAGTCATCCTTTTCTGATTCACCAATTCGTTTGATGATTTGTGGCTTTAGTAGCAGTCCACCATTTGCTATTGCTGCTGTTGCGCGGGCAAGCTGTATTCCAGTCACGGCTACCGATTGCCCAATTGATGTAGCAGCTAGGGCAAGCTTAGACCACTCTTCTACACCTCGTAGGATTCCAGCTTCTTCTCCGGGAAGAGCAATCCCGGTCTGTTGTCCAAAACCAAAGCTAACCAGCGAGTGATACAGTCGCTCTTCGCCTAAGCGCTGCGCAACTCTAATCATTCCTGTGTTGATCGAGTGCTCAATAATCTCGGCAAAGGTGACGGTGCCAAAGGACTCGTTTCCTGAGTTGTGCATGATGTGATTGGAGACTCGGATCCCATCATTTCCGTTGAAACGATCGCCTGGACACACCGCGCCGCAATCGATCGCTGCAAGTCCGCTAAACGCCTTAAAGACTGAACCAGGTTCGAATAGGAAATTGACTGCCAGGTTTTTTCGCTCGTATGGAGCTGATTCACTAAAAGAGTTAAGGTTGTAGCGGTGTAGTTGAGCCATTGCTAGTATGGCACAAGTCTGTGGATCAAGCAAAATGACAAAGCCATTATTTGCCCTGAACTTTCCCACTCCGTATTCGATCTCTTCTTCACAGATGAATTGCAGGCGACTATCAATTGTCAAATGTACATCTTGTCCCGGGAATCCCTGTTCAACAATTTGAGTATGATAAGTGCGGCCATCGGCTCCTTTTACCACATAGACATACGTTGGCGTCCCAGTAAGCGCTTTGTCAAACGCAAGTTCTACACCCTCCAATCCGTGTCCATCCGTACCCACAAAACCGATGAGGTTTGAAGCAAGTGATTCCTGTGGGTAGCACCGCTTCCAGGTATCGAGGAAAATCAGCCCGTATGCCTGCTCTTTCTCTGTTTGTTGCTGTATGGCTTTTGCCGTACTTGGATCGATCTGACGTTTGATCCAAGTAAAATAGCTTGGCCGGTAGATCAGATCTCTCAAAACCTCACTAGTAAGACCAAGCTCATTTGTGAGGATTGCGGTAATTGTCTCGGGTTTAGTCATGTTGAAACTGTCTATGGCGATGGATACAGCTCTTACGTCAAAAGCAAGCAACATTTCGTTTCTGTCATAGATCGCTCCTCGCTGTGGCATGAGCTCAATCATTTGTTCCTGAATTACCCTTGCAGCCTTAAGAAAGCGATCATGCTCAATCACCTGAAGCTGGATGAGCCGACCAACAATAAGCAAGGCGAATGCAATCAACAAGAGCGCGAGGATGCGAGCTCGCCATTGGTGGGGTTGCGTCTCAGTTCTCTGGGATGGGTTTATCAATATGGACATAGTGAATAATGACTGGCTCAATCATTCCGAGCTCACTCCGGGCGAGGGAAGAAACACGCTCTAAACAGAAGGCTTTCCCCACTTCAAACTCAAGCCAACGGTTGACATCCTGAGTAGCTATAAGTCTGTCTTGTGTGCTCTCCCTTTGCGCGGTCAAGTCACGAATTGTCGCTTCTTGCCATAGGTAAACAAGACAGAGCCCGGCAATGATTGCTGCCAAGAGGATTCCAATCCCCAGCACTCCTTGCCAAGTTGGTCCCTGTGTTGGAGGAGCCGAATATCTCTGCCCAGATAGATAACTCAGTCGTTTGATTCTTGGATCTGTCATCATCTCTACCGATAAGTTAAGGGAACACGAGGTATTTTGTTCGGACATTTGTTAACTACTATACCGAAGTACATTACCCATCTCATGCTGCTTGCCCACCAAGTAGCAAAATCGCAGCGAGTTTGCCACAGCTTATCAGGCACTCATCAAGAACAGCAAGTATCATGGTTCAGGTAGATGCTTTGCTTTTCCGCATAGCACGCAGCTTTGCAGCTCGTGAGCGGGGATTGTTTTCCATCTCCTCTTTTGACGGTACAATTGGCTTCCGTGTGAGAATCTTTCCTTCCACTTGTTTATCACAAACACATTCCGGAAGGCTAGGGGGGCAAATACAATCAAGCGCTTTGTAGTGAAAGAACCGCTTCACAATTCGATCTTCCAGCGAATGAAAGCTTATCACTGCTATGACGCTATCAGGTGCAAGGCATTGGAATGCAGTTTGTAACCCATTTTGCAGATTCCGCAGTTCATCATTCACTGCGATTCGCAGTGCTTGAAAGGTACGTGTCGCAGGGTGTTTTTGCCTGAGGTGGAATCGCTTTGGGATCGTTCGGCACACGAGGTCTGCGAGTTGAGTAGTTGTCTCAATTGCTCCCGACTTACGGGTAGCGACAACGGCACGCACAATTTCCCGAGCAAAACTCTCTTCTCCATACCGGAAAAGGATGTCAACAAGTTCCTTCTCTGTAAGGTTGTTCACGATGTCCAAGGCTGTCAGATGTTGCGAAGTATCCATTCTCATGTCGAGAGGCCCGTTAGCACGAAAGCTGAAGCCACGCTCGGGATTATCGAGCTGGAGCGACGATACACCAAGATCAAGGAGAAGACCATCAATCTTCTCAATGTCAAGTATCCGCAGGTGCTCTTGAAGGTCGGTGTAGCTTGCGTGAACAAGATGAAGCCGACTAGCAGAACTGGCTAAACGTTTCTTTGCGTAGCTGAGTGCTTCCCCATCAAGGTCGATCCCAACAACAGTAATTCTGGGCTCTAGGGCGAATAGCGCTTGAGTGTGACCGCCCAGGCCAATTGTTCCATCCACGTATATGCCCCCTGGCTTTGGATCAAGTAAGTGAACTACCTCACTGGCCAAAACAGGTACATGCCCTGGCTTATACATCTTTTCCTGTCAGACTAGAACACAGTCCGTCAAGCAACAACTTGAATGTTTGCTTCCTGTCTTCATGTAACCGCCGATAAGTCTTCCGTAAGCTGTGTGGCGCTGGTGGATAGTCAAGGAGAAGACACGTTTCTTCCACGGTGGGAAAAGATCCACAAGGAATGCAAGGGCCATCGCATGAATGAACCTCATGGACAAAGCGCTCAATCTTCGGATCTTCAGGAATAGCAAACATTGGCGTTCCCATCCTTAACGCAAACTCCAGTGGATGCAAGCGTGATGACACGAGAGCGCTAGCAGATGAAATGACTCTCTCTGCTTGATCTACTCCTATCGCCGAGAGAACCTGACATGAAAATCCACATTCGCTTGAGATTGCTCTTGCAAGGGCCAGGTCTTCTTTAGGGAAAAACGGAAGAAAAACACAAGACACCCGCCTTTGTGCGTGCAGCTCTTTCAGCAAGTGTACTGCTTGCTCAATGAAACCTGCCTGTCGCTTTCTAGGCAACCCTTTAAGTGAGAGAACAACCCGTGGCGGGCCCTGTGTCAGCCGGGAATGGTGGGGACTTGGAGGGAGAAGGAAGAAAAGGTCGCTGCCTTGTGTTCCGTTAAGTCCTAGCGAATCAAGATAGCTGAAGCTTTCTTGATCACGACAGTCTATGTGGTGAACCTGCCCAAGTGTTAAGCGAGTCGCTACTTGCGCCACTTTGCCCAGAATTGGCCCAATCCCCTGCCCAATAAGGTAAACTGGCCGACGCGCAATACGCGCGAGAAGAATGAGAGAAAGATAATAGAACAAAGAACGGTTGCTGGTGCGATTCTGCAATAATCCCCCCCCACCAAACAACAGGGCCGATGAATGTCGAAGCGCCCAAAGAATGCGAATGGGGTTCTTGCGACTGATTTCATTTCTAGCCTGTGGATTCGCCGTAAGAACGATCGATTTGACCGTGTTGTAGTGGTTGAGTGATTGTAGCAGCGCAAAGCGAATCGCTTCGTCGCCAAGGTTTCCAAATCCATAGTAGCCAGCAATTACTACTGTGATACCCTTTGCCATAGCAACCGCCCCAAACCGATGACTGCCAGCAAAGCTCCTCCGGCCAGGATTCCCAAAACGAGCCCATTAGCCACTCGCAAGAGCGACACAAGGAGGGGAGTGTGCGCGTGAGCAAAGGTATTCAGGATGGAGGCCTGTCCAATCAGGCCAACAAAGAGAGGAAATACTCTCCAGTCATTGAGCTTGCCATCCGCTCCAAACAGGATCAGTAAAGGATGGCCAATCAAGAACTCCTTGAAGCGAGGTCTTGCTATGAAGAGTTTCTCCAGAATGCCCCGCACATGTCCTTCCAGTCCAAATGAGCCTCCACTTGTGTTTCCACTTCGTAGAATAGCAAATGCGAGTACTGCAAGACTGAAGCCAACAAGTGTCACACTGACTGAGCGGATAGGCGAATAGAAAAGGTTCCGTAGTTTTTCCCAGCCGACCTGGCGATAATAGACAGACACTCCAAAAAAGCAGGGAAACAGAAGCGCGATCTTTACTCCGCGAAACCCTGCAAGCTTTAGCAGAAAAACAGGATGAGAAAGAACCGCAGCAAGCAAGAGACCACCGCAAGCTGAACCAACAGAAAACAAGAGGAATACGATTGCCCCTGCTCGCCAGCCTGATCTAAGGCGCGGGACAAGCAAGAAAGACATGTATGCTGGGACAAGTATTGCGACTAGAAAGGCATCCGTTTGCCGAAGGAGGATCTCCGGCATACTAGCGGCAATAGCAGCAATAGCACCGCAGAAAACAAAGCAGGCAAAGGGAAGGTGTTTGAAGATTTGAAGGGTGACAAGCAATAAGAGAGCGCTAACTCCTAAATGAAACACGATCTCCGTGTACCAAGGGGTCTTGGGAAATGGAAGGGAAAAACTGCCCAAAGTGTACCCATCCCTCTCAATTTGCTCAATAACGGTTTGGAAGTAATTCAGGTTCTCATGTACCGAAAGCCCAGGAGCTGGAGAAAGTATGAGACAGCGAATTCCTCGCTCGTGTACAGCTCTTTCGAACCGTGCAACAAGGGTTTCGGTTGACGACCGAGCCATATCTCCTGTTGGCACCTCATGAGCTCGTACTAGTTGGTGGTGTCCGTTTTCCCACATTTCACGTTCCTGTGACACATCCGTGAACTCCTGCAAAATGATCGTAGTCTCGTCCGGAAAGAGCTCATGAAACGATTGTTCGTCGATTGGGCCTTCTATCCACAAGAAAGAGAAGTTGTTAGCAAGCTTAGCAATAGGCTCATCGAGAATTAACCCCACCTCAAGATTCTGCTTGAGTATCTTCTCGACAAACGGAGATCCTCCATCCGTCAGGCTTGATGAGCACACGGCAACCCCTGTTATCCCAATATTGGCAAGCCCGTCAAGGGAGAAGTTCGTTACATCTTGAGCTCTGACAATAACAATGAACCCTCCGTTTTCCCGTTCCCAACCAATTCGGTTAGCATCGACCACAACTGCTAGGGCTAAGGAAATAGCCAATATCGCCAACGCTACTGTTCGTAGGATCTTAGTTATCATTACCCGAAACAGTACTATTTTTCTGGACGACAGACAACAATACTATTAGCTAATTTATGCGGACAAGTTGTCGTGAGTTGCTACTTGAATGGCTTTGATCTAGACCGATTCTTGTTCTGATGAACGACTCTTGCTCCTATCAAATCTGTAGGGAAGAGGCATAACGTAAAAGGAGTTGGTTAGGGGGTGCTTTGTCACGATTACGTCCGTATGAAAAACTCTCTTGATATTTGCTTCAGTGAGTACTTCGTCCGGTTTGCCGATTTGCAATAGGTGTCCCTTATCAAGCATGGCCGCTCGATCCGCGTACTGTGCTGCAAGGTTAAGATCGTGAAGGGCCATTACTACTGTCAACCCATCTATAGCCTGTGTGCGAACAATTTCCATAATCTGGAGTTGGTAGTTGATGTCAAGGTGAGTTGTCGGTTCATCCAGCAGTAGTACCTTAGGTTCCTGGGCTAGAGCCATCGCCAGGAAGACGCGTTGGCGCTCCCCTCCTGAGATCTCGGTTAGGAGACGATTGGCTAGTGAGCTCACACTACAAACCCTCATGGCTTCTTCTATCCGTTTCTTGTCTACTTTGTTCTCTCTTGCAAAGCGAGATTGATGAGGGATGCGACCCATGGCTATCACTTCGCGAACGGTAAAATCGAAACCAACCTCTCGATCTTGCTCCACCATTGCTAGCTGGCGCGCGATCTCCCAAGTTGACAGGTCAACTATTCGCTTCATGCCCAGGTAGACCGCACCTCTATCGGGAGTGAGGACCCCTGAGATGTTCTTAAGGAGCGTGGTCTTCCCTGATCCGTTGGGACCCACAATGGCGAAGATTTCTCCTTTCTCTATGCTCAGGCCGATCTCTTCTAGAACTGGTTCCCCATCATAAGAGAAGTGCAGTCCCTCTATTGTGATATTCATTACATTCTCACTTTTCTCGTCTTTAGCAAATAGAGAAAGAAAGGGGCTCCCAGAAAGGCTGTGATGATCCCCACCGGGAGTTCAACTGGCCGAACTACCGTTCGAGCTACCATGTCAGCCCAGACAAGAAAGATCGCTCCTGCAACGGCTGTCGCTGGCAAGAGGAATCGGTGATCGGGCCCCATAATCAAGCGCATGATGTGTGGGATGATCAGGCCAACAAACCCGATAGTGCCGGCGAAGCCGACAGCAGATGAAGTAAGAAAGGTTGCTACACCCAACATGATACGCTTGCTTTTCTCCGGATTGATTCCCAAATGGAAAGCTCCTTCTTCTCCCATGGCAAGGGCGTTTAAGTCCCGTGAGAAACCTATGAGTAGCAAGCTGCCAAGTGCAACGATCGGCGCGAGCACACAAAGATATGTCCAACTGGCGCGGCCTAGCCCTCCCATGGTCCAGAAGATCACATCCGTCATTCGGTCAGTGCCAGCGCTCAAGAAGATGAGGAAACTTGTTATGGCCGAGAAAAGCGCCCCCACGGCCACTCCGGCGAGAATCAGTGTGTAGACGGAAGTTTTTCTATCTCGCTGCCGTGCCAATTGGTAGACGATTCCCACCGCAAGGGAACCGCCAATAAACGCCCCCAGAGGAAGAAAGACTACCCCATGTAAATTCAGGAAGATGACCAAAGACGCGCCGGTAGAGGCGCCACTGGCGATCCCGAGGACGTACGGGCTGGCCAGCGGATTGCGGAACAGCCCTTGCATAGCTCCACCCGAGATGGCGAGCGCGCAACCGACCAATAGCCCCAATAACACTCGCGGGAGCCTGATCTGGGAGATGATTAGATGCTGAGTATGTCCTGACCCTGCAATGGCGGCTTTGCGCCCCACCAGGTACGAAAACACCTCTCTGATAGGAATTGATACTGGACCAATAATTACTCCGATCACAAACGTGACCACAAGCAAGGTCATCAACAGTACAAAGATCCATCGTATGGAACGCGTCTTTCTTCTATTCCACGAGACCTGGCCTTGAGGTCTTTTCTTTGCCCTACCCATTATTCCTGTGAATGAAGGAACTCACTCATTGTTCTCAGAACCCGAGCAACCTTGGTAGAAAGGAGATTGCTTGCATTAATGCCATAGACCTTCTTGCTTGCTACTGCTGACACCTCTCCAAGTAGCGGGTTTTCTAGTATATTCACAACCTGTGCCGGATCGGTGAATATAACATCGGGATCTCGGGAAAGGATCTCTTCAAAACTCACTTGAGGAAACCCCTGAACATCGGAGAAGACGTTTCCTCCGCCGGCACGAATCATCAATTCATTCTCGATGGAGCCGCTCCCCGCAGCATATGGGGGGGTATCGCGTGTTGTCGCATAGAGGAAGGCTGCTTTTACCGGGGGTTCGGTCAGGGTGGTGCTTTCGATTATGATAATCTCCTCTGCGATTTGACCGATCAGTAACTTCGCTTTTTCCTTCGCCCCTACGGCAGTTCCAATTGTACTAATGGAGGAAAAGATATCTGGTATGGTAGGGATGTACCCGCCGACGCGGCCAACGGTCAGCACGGTGATTCCCAGCTCCTCCAATTTGGTACGTTCTCCCGCCCAATCCGGAGCACCAAGTACTAGGTCTGGTTCCATGGAAAGGATAACTTCCACATTTGGCGCAAAGCTCTCGCCGACCCTAGGGAGACCTGCCACTTCTGGTGGATTATCTGGCGAGCTTGCCACGGCAACCAACCGGTCAAGTGCCCCAAGATCGATGAGGATGTCAGTGTAGAGCGAGATGCCAGCTACGATGATTCGTTCAGGTTCTTGCTCAATTGTAATCTCTACTCCACGGTCATCTACTACTGTAGCGGGGAACTGCCGTGCCAAGCCCAGCAGGCCAACCAACAATAGCACTACCAAAGCTACACATACTCGTTTCATCATTGTTCTCTTGCCTCCTCAGTATGTGGGATGTAACATCCCACATTTATAAGAGCATATCCTAACCTAGTTCAATATGAAGATCAAGGAAGAGGTTTAATCCGTTGTATAAACCATTTCAGAAATAACTTGCCACAAGCCAAGCCTGGTTTGCTTGTGCGTGGGCGCGCTCACAATGACAAGCAGGTCTCCTTCTTGCCAAGAAGGAAACGCTTCTTTGATCACCTGGGCATCGTGTGGGTTGTCGGCAGCAATGCGTTCTTCAGTGTGTGAGAAAAACAATCCATTCGCAGTACAGGAGACCAAGAGCATGCCAGTTGCTCCCTGCCTTACAGCCTGATCGCGGTACCACCACGATGGGTGTTGTTTCTCTACGTGTGATAGCAAAGCAGCCATAGTAATGGTATCTTGAGCAAGAGAATAGAGAGAGAGTTCCTGTATGTCCGAAACATGATCAAGTACAGGAGCAAATCGTTCTTTGCCAACACTGGTCAGAGCACCACCTGACTTATCCAGCACAAGGAAGCCCTCATCGCGCAGTCTTTCCAGTTGAATACGTACGGTCATCTCGGAAAGACCAGCCCGACGAGCAAGTCGCCTACGCCCTAGGCATTCCCTGCTTAGCAGGAAGACAAGCTGAAGTGTGATCGCATCTATTTGTCTTTGCACCCTTGCCCGGTCCGTGATCCTCCTTGTTGCATGCTCTGAGTCTTGCATTGACTAGTATACCGCCGATCCCGAGCACATGATACTGGATTCTTTGCATCGACCTTAAAGACCAGGTCTTGTGAAGATTCTCCACTGGACATTGTTATGTAACGGTAGCTACATTCATCTTTCCTAAAGGGAAAACATGGCAATTCCCTCTTTGAGCTCTTACCATGATTTGATCGGTACTTGTTGGCGAGATGGCGGTTCGATCCTTGACAAGAAGAGCTTCACGCGATAGGCTGTGCTAATGCTGGTATTGCCGATGTCGTGGACGGAATCTAGTTTCTTGAAAAGATGGGCGGTCTAAGTCGGTGATGCTTAGGGAGGAGGGCTGAGGTTATCCTGTCGGTAATAACGTCTCCACTTTTATTCCTTGCCGTGTTCGTTTCAGATTCGTTCCCCGATATATACACTAAACTTGGGAGGTGGTAGTGGAGAGAGAAGTTGTACAGCGCAGCACTGTTTGTCCTAAATGTTTACACTAATTTAAGGAGGTAAGCAGAAATGCAGAGCAAGAGAATCGTAGCGTATGTGGTGCTTTTCGTAGGGTTGATGCTGGTGTTTTCATCGTTGATAACGGTCGCCGAAGCTCCCGATCGCGCCACCAAAGAGGCGAATAGCACGAGGTTAGTCGTTACCGAAACTACAAGTCCACCAACTCTGAGTACGTTCACCGCTGCGTGGACCACAGAAGCGCTCGAAGACATAGTTGTCAAACTAGTCTCTCGTGATACTGAGTTAAACTACCGTGACGGTATCGCACAGTCGTGGGAAGTTAGTGTGGACGGTTTAGCTTGGACCTTCACCCTGAAGCCCGGGGTCATGTTCCACGACGGTACACCCTGCGATGCCGAAGCGATTGCCTGGAACATTGAAACCATGCGTGACACTGGAGCATCGTCGTACCTCTACTCGGCGGTCCAGGACGCGGTTGCGGTCGATCCCGTGACGTTAAAGCTCATCCTCAAGAATCCTTTTCCAAACCTGCTCTATAATGTGAGCAATAGTTTCTCAGGGATCAACAGTCCCACCGCGGTCGAGAAATATGGAGAGGATTACGGGGTAATCGCGGTCGTGGGGTCGGGGCCGTACATCTTCAAGGAGTGGGTAAAAGGGGATCATATCACCCTCGAAAGGAACCCGGACTACACCTGGGGACCGTCCTGGATGTCGAACCAGGGGCCCGCCTATTTCCAGACGGTAATCTACAGATTTGTCCCCGAGGCTGTCACGAAGACGATGCTCCTCCAAGCGGGTGAGGCGGATATCGTCTCCGAGGTGGACCCCACCGCCATATCCGCCTTGAAGGCAGACCAGAATGTAACCGTTGGAATTACTTCTGGAAAACGGCTCATCTACATGGGACTGAACGTAACAAAGCCACCGTTTGATGATGTGCTGGTACGGCAGGCAATGAACTACATCGTGGACAGAGAGTCCATCACCGAGAATGTGTTTCACGGTGCCGGACTGCCAGCTTATAACTACCTCACCCCCAACGTACAACCGCAGGTAGAAAGCCCCTATACTTATGATCCACAGAAGGCCAGCACCCTTTTGGCTGCGGCGGGGTGGACAAAGAATAAGGATGGCTTTCTAGAGAAGAACGGACAGCAATTCGCGATCATCCTATGGACAGAATCAATAACGGACCGGGTACAGATCGCCACCGTCCTGCAGAGTGAAATGGCAGAGGTCGGAATTAAAGCGACGATTCAGCAATTCGATTCTGGCTCCTACGGTGACATGTTCAAGACCGGAGAGCAGCAAGCGTTTATCCGCCTTTACGGTTGGGATAACACGGACATCATAGAGTGGTTCTTCAACAGCAAGCGAATTGCTACAGGAGTGAACAAGACGAGAACGAACAACCCGCTCCTCGACTTCTTGTTTGTGAAGGCGGAGGCGATGCCCACGCCCGAAGAAAGGACCTTTGTGTATCGGCTAGTACATCAGTACATGCTCGAACAATCCGCATGGGTTCCCATCTTCTACCCAGCTCAGGTCAGGGCCTATAGGTCTGATCTCGGCGGCTACAAAGCCACGCTGGACCACGTTTATCTACTCGACCTATATAGGAAGTAATCCGTAATAAGAGAGGGGATAGCATGCTCTATTGAGGCACCTATCCCCTCTCTATGTTTGTATTACCGATCAGTTTAGAGCAGCCTCAAACAGATTGTCCCGTGTGGGGAGGCAAGGAGGTAAAGGTCAGGCTTGAGTATCTATCAATATACTCTTAAACGGGTTCTCATGATGCTCCCGGTTCTTCTGGCGGTGACGATCATCGTTTTCTCGATCCTTCACCTCGTACCAGGGGACCCTGTGCACCTGGCCCTTGGGGAGATGGCATCGCAGCAGGCATACGACCGCATGAGAGCTGATCTAGGTCTGGATAAACCCCTGCATATCCAGTATTTTTCCTTCCTTGGCCGATTGTTTCACCTTAACCTGGGAAAATCCATCATTTATCGAGAGGACGTTACTGAACTATTGGCAGCTAAATTACCAAATACACTTGAACTAACAGGGAGCGCCTTACTTTTATCTTATTTTTTTGCTGTCCCACTGGGCATGCTTGCTGCGGTCAAACGGAATACGATAATCGACTATCTCAGCATGGGGCTCGCCATTGCCGGGGTATCCGTGCCTAGCTTTTGGCTTGGATTCCTTCTCATTTCCTTCTTTTCTATACAACTTCATTGGTTTCCCATCGCCGGATATGGAGGCATTAAGTACCTTGTTCTGCCTGCGGTGACGCTCGGTTTTGGAGGGGCGGCACAGGTTGCCCGGATGACGCGATCGAGCCTGCTTGAGGTCATAAACCAGGATTACATTCTGACCGCTAAAGCAAAGGGACTTCGTTACTGGACTGTGATTACAAAACACGCTCTTAGAAATGCATTGATCCCCATCGTCACGTTGTTGGGCCTGCGGGTAGGCTGGTTGATCGGCGGAGCCGTGGTGATTGAGATTGTCTTTCTCCGACCCGGCCTTGGCCGACTACTCGTGACTGCGATCTACATGCGCGATTTTCCCGTCGTGCAGGGGGCTACTCTCATACTGGCAGTGACAGTCATTCTGGGGAATCTCCTCGCGGATATCCTCTACGCCATCGTAAATCCTAAGGTGCATTATTGATGGAGAATTGTAAATGAAGAAGCATAAACTCTTCTTTAATTTTTTTAAAAGTACAAATGCTATTATCGGCGGTGTTATAATTGTGTTTTTTCTTCTCACAGCGCTCCTTGCCCCTCTTCTTGCTCCCAAGCCCCCCAATGCCCAGTCGCTGAAGGATGCCCTCACCCCTCCATGCCGGGAATATCCATTAGGAACAGATGAATTTGGTCGTTCTATCCTGAGCCGGATCATCTTTGGTGCCCGGGTTTCCCTAAACATCGCGCTCATTGCCTCGGGCGTTGCCCTGGGTATTGGGGTCCCGTTAGGTGCACTCGCGGGTTACTACGGCGGGGCGCTCGATTCCATCGTGCAGGGATTGGTCGATTTAACCTGGGCCTTCCCTACCATCCTTGCCGCTCTTGCCATTATGTTCATATTGGGGACCGGCCTTCACAGCGTAATGATCGCGGTCGGCGTGGTCTATTGGGCGGGATACGCGCGGATAACCCGGGGCCAATTCCTGGCGCTGCGAGAAGAGGAATATGTGCAAGCGGCGCGGGCGGTGGGAGCGAGTAACCTCCGTATAGTTTGGCGACACCTGTTACCCAACAGCCTTGCCCCACTGCTTGTGCAGCTGTCATTGGGAATGGGGCAAGTCATCCTGATAGAGGCCTCATTGAGCTTTCTCGGACTCGGGGCCCAACCCCCCACTCCTAGTTGGGGATCCATGTTGAGTAACGGCCGGGCCTATCTGCTGAACGCCTCCTGGCTGACCCTCTTCCCCGGGCTGGCGATAATGCTCGTTGTATTAGGATTCAACCTGATGGGAGATGGTCTTCGCGATACGCTTGATCCTAGGCTTTCACACATTAGTAGGTAGATGAGGTGCCAATGTTTGACTGCATAATACGAAATGGCAATATAATCGATGGCACAGGTAAGCCTCCATTTGTGGCTGATATTGCAATTAAAGATGAGACAATATCCTTAATTGGTAGGGGCTTGGAAGGTACGGAGGGAAATGAAATAGACGCCGCTGGCCTAGTGGTCGCTCCAGGATTCATCGATATTCACTCCCATTCTGATCTTAGTCTGTTCTTTCAACCAGATGCGCAGAGCAAGATAAGGCAAGGCGTTACGACGGAGGTTGTTGGTAACTGTGGAGTTTCTTGTGCTCCAGTGAGAGCACAGTATAGGGAAGCATTGCTCCGCCAATTTGAGGCTAACAACTTCACAATGACGGTGTCCGAAAAGGCAAAGTGGGACTGGCCTTCTCAAATGGCTTTCTTGAATGATCTTGTCCAGAAAGGTATCTCCTCTAATCTGATTCCCTTGATTGGTGGGATGACTCTACGGATTGCCAGTGCGGGTACAAATGTTACGCTGACGTCGCAAGAACTGGCGGGAATCAAAGAGCTCTTGAACGAGGAACTTCGCGCCGGCGTATGGGGTCTGTCAAGTGGGTTGTACTACATCCCAGAATCCCATTTCAAGCGCGAAGAACTCATTGAGCTATGTGGGGTCATTCGAGAGAACAACGCGATCTGGGCGGTACATATGAGGGATGAGGGGCAAAGGCTCTTTGCTGCGGTGGATGAGGTCATCGATATCGCACATCAAAGCACGGTTTCACTGCAGATTTCCCACCTGAAACTTGAAGGGAAAAGCAACTGGGGCCGGGCTGCGGAGCTGCTTGCTCGTCTTGATAGGGCACGCGCTGAGGGAGTGGATGTACATTGGGATCAATATCCTTACACAGCGTATGGTTCAGGTCTGATCGATGCCATTCCACCTGCGTGGCGTGCCCAAGGCGTCGATCAGGTATTGAGCCGTGCATCCGATAGGCAATTCAGCGACTCGCTGAGGCAGGCCATGTTGCATGGGACAGAGACCTGGCGATCGCCTCTGGAAGAAATCCAGATCGAAAAGATCATTGTGACCGAAGTGAAGAACGACCTAGAATACGCCGGCAAGACAATTGGAGAGCTTGCGGCTACGTGGCAAAGAGAGCCTGTCGATGCCATTCTCAGGTTGTTGATCACTCAGGAGGGAAGCGTCAAGGTAGTGGTGCCAGCAATGTCGGAGCAGGATGTAGAGGTCATAATGCAGCATCCTGCCACAATGATCTCTTCCGACGGCAAGGCTGTCTCCCCCCAAGGACGCTATGCACGCCTTCACCCTCACCCGCGATACTACGGAGCCTTTCCGCGCGTTCTCGGTCGCTATGCCAGGGGAAAGGGTATACTGGACTTGAACGAGGCGATTCGAAAAATGACCAGCCTCCCAGCGAGTCGACTTGGGCTGAAAGATCGCGGAATGATTGCCAAGGGGCAAGCCGCGGACATCGTAATCTTCAATCCCCAGACTGTAATGGATCGTGCAACTTTTCAACAACCTTGTCGGTTTCCGCAGGGAATCGAGTATGTGCTCGTCAATGGAGATGTGGTAATTAAGAAAGGAGGACACACTGGAAGATACCCGGGCAGACTTCTCAAGAGACATTAGTGTCGGCTACGGCGCTTGAACGAAGCGATGGCCACACTAGCCGAGTGGAAGAAGGAACAGATGGCCTGGAGGTGGATGTTCATGCTGCGGTCGTTGCCATCCTGAAAAAGACCGTGGAAATGGGAATTCAACGAGCTAGAGGCGTTGTCTTGTAGAAGGAGCACCAGCCTTTTCCCATCACTCCTTTATCAACCCCTCCTTCTGGTAGCGATGTTCTGGCGCATGAAGAGCGCTTGCCCGTGGTTGACAGGGGGCCAATTTTCGGCTAAACTGGTAATACTGGTATTGCCAGATCGCTTTTTGGGGAGCACCGAATGGAGAGTAGTTTGATGTGTAGTGTAACGACTCATCGATGTCTTAAAGCTTGCGTATTTCTAAGTGGTCCTATCAATAAAAATTCTCTTACCACGAATCAAGTAAATGTAGACCGAGTCCTAAAACGGGGCCTTAGTCTATGCTTCTATCCTAAACAAGAAGGAGGTGATCGTAGAAAAGATTTATAGGAGTGTAAGCTCGGGCTGAGTGTAAGCTCGGGCTGTTAGAGAAGCAAAATCGTATTGCCAAGGAGGTACGAAATGAAGAGAACGCTGCTCATGGTCACCTCCATTCTTGTGAGTGGCCTGTTGTTTGGAGGAGTTCTTGGGTGGGCGGCCGGCGACACTCTCGTCGTTGGGGTTCATCAAGATGCAACCACGCTTGATCCAGGCAATCACCGTGACCGGGTGACCGAGACGATCATCCGCAACATGTACGACGGGCTAATAACCCGAACGACTGATATGGAACTTGTTCCTGAGCTTGCTGAATCTTGGGAGCAGACCTCTACGACAGAGTGGCTATTCTATCTACGAAAAGGTGTTAAGTGGCATGACGGTGAGGAATTCACCGCTGAGGACGTGAAGTTCACCATTGATCGCTTGGTTAAGGAAGGGATGATCAATGGTATGACCTCACCCCGTAAGAGTCTCCTCGACCCTGTT
>Ga0315547_1001078_pt1 | contig 22937 bp, 20 predicted proteins | sample SalMarSW160240MG_2_FD_202542 | JGI IMG/M metagenome (GOLD analysis project Ga0315547, IMG submission 202542) | Salt marsh sediment microbial communities from the Plum Island Ecosystem LTER, Massachusetts, United States - Salt Marsh Sediment SW1601-240 ...
CGGGTGATCCTGTTAAGGCTCTGGATGTATTAGGAAAATATGTGATAGGAGTTCATTGTAAGGATGGTAAAAGACCCGAAAGGAAAGGAGAATTAGGTAAGGAATATCCTTTAGGAGAGGGAGATGTTGATATTGAAGATTTCATAAATAAATTAAAGGAGATAGGCTACACAGGGCCCCTGACTATAGAAAGAGAGATAGCCGGGAAAGAGCAAATAAAGGATATTTTAAAGGCAAAAAAGCTGCTGGAGAAACTAAGATGAATTTTGCCTATTTTCCTCAAAGGAGAGAAAATTGGTTCTTAAAGTTGGTTTTATTGGGGTAGGCGGTATTGCTAATTCTCATTTGGATCATCTTGCTCAGATCAAAGGGGTAAAAATAGCTACTCTTTGTGATGTAGTCAAGGAGAAATTAAGAGTAGCCCAGAAAAAATATGGAGGTAACATCTATACAAACTATAAGGAAATGCTGGATAAAGAAAGACTTGCCTGTCTTTATGTCTGTGTTCCTCCCTTTGCTCATGCAGATATAGAATTGGATATTGCTCAAAGGAGCATTCCTTTCTTTGTAGAAAAACCAGTTAATCTTTATCTAGAAAAAGCCAGAGAGGTAGAGAAAGTTATTAAAGAAAAAAATCTGATAACCTCTGTAGGATATGTTTTACGTTATATGGATATAATAGAAAAGGCAAAAAGAATTTTAGAAGAAAAGAAAATTGCTCTTCTCTTGGGCAGATATTTTGGAGAAATACCAGCAGCAGGGGAAGGTTGGTATTCGAGGAGAGAAAAATCAGGTGGTCAGATAGTAGAACAGGCAACTCATGTAATAGACTTAATGAGGTATCTTGTCGGTGAAGTGGACCAAATCTATGCTCAGGGATTTACTGGTCTAAATAAGCTAAAGAATTATAATGTTGAGGATGCTAGTATCGCAACATTGCACTTTAAAAAGGGTGCTATTGGCACTCTTAGTTCTACCTGGCTGCTCTGGAGCTATTTCCCCTCATTGGAGATTATCAGTAAAGGTCTTCAGTTACAGCTTTCAATAAATTCATTAAAGGTTATCTCTTCAAATAAAGAGGAAGAATTTCAAGTAGAGAATGACTATGCTTTTTTAGAAGACCAAATCTTTATAGAGGCTGTAAAAAATGGTAATTCCTCAAATATCAAGTCCGATTATAGCGATGGCTTAAAGACACTGAAAGTTACCCTAGCTGCTAATGAATCGATGAAAAAAGAGAAAGTAATAAAGTTATGAGGAAGGGTAGCTAGTTTTCGACATGCTAAATGACCCAGAGATATCCGTTGTATTTGGCAAACAACCCTTAAGCAAAAAAATATAGCACTTGAAAAAAAGAACAAAATATGTTAATATTTAAGTAAGAAAGAAAGAGGAGGTGAGACTGAGAAAAAGAAGTAGAATAGACAACAGATCAATAATAGAAATATATAGAAGGAGGAAAGGATAATGAAGAAAAGGTTAATAGGCATAGTAGTATTGGCGTTTGTAGCACTAGTTTGCGGTACTGCCTTTGCTGCCCAAACTTTACAGAGTATTGATGTCGAGGCCACTTTAGAATGGACAATTTTCGATGAGACAGGTACTGAATGGCAATTACTTATGGCAGCAACAACTATTAGTATTATTCCTACTCTAATTATCTTTGCCATAGCCCAAAAGGCTTTCGTTAGAGGCGTTGTTCTAACGGGAATAAAATGAGAGATGAATGGCTTGCTAATATTGATGTATCTAAATAAGGGTACGCTCAGCGGGCGATTAAATTTAACACTTAACTAGTCTTAAATCCATACCATAATAAAATAGATATTTTGATTAAAGAAGCTTTAAAACAGATTTGAGGCCCACACTCCTTAAGCAAAAAAATGCAGCACTTGTACAAGTTTCAATCTGTACTATAATAATAATAGAATTAAAGATGAAAAATCGCTTTTTGGTATATAAGTATCTCTTAACGTAACTCTCAATTTTCAAAGAAAAATTCTAGTAGCGGAAAGAGAGGTGTTGAACTTCACAAGAGGATCTTAAGAAGGAGGAAAACATAATAGATGAACATAATTCTTATTATCGCGGATACTTTCCGAAGAGATCATTTAGGTTGCTATGGCAATGGCTGGATTTCCACGCCACATTTGGATAAATTATCTAGGAAATCAGTAGTTTTTGATCGAGCTTATACAGCTTCTTTTCCTACCGTACCTAATCGGATAGATTTGATGACCGGTCGTTTTTCTTTTGTCCACCACGAGTGGGAGCCTCTACCGAAAAAAGAGGTGGTGTTATCTGAGGTTCTGGGAAGCGCAGGCTATGTTACTATGCTCATCGCTGATACGCCACACATATTGGAGGATGGATATAATTTTGATCGGGGATTCAATGGTTGGAAGTGGATAAGGGGTCAGGAAAATGAAAGATATATGACTGATCCCATTGAGGTAAAACTTCCCTGTGCCCCACACAAATTACGCAATCCAGAGGCAGTTAAAAAATACTTGCGTAATGTCTCCCTGCGTCAAAGTGAATCTGACTATTTTGTAGCTCAGACGATGAGCGAGACGGCAAAGTGGTTGGAGCGCAATTATAGACAGGAGAAGTTCTTTCTTTATGTGGATACATTTGATCCTCATGAGCCATGGGATCCTCCTCGATGGTATGTTGATCGATATGATCCAGACTACAAGGGTGAGGAGGTAATCTACCCCGTCTATGGACCGGCCAATTACCTAAAGAAAGAGGAATTAAGACATATGCGAGCCCTTTATGCCGGAGAAGTCACCTTGGTGGATAGATGGATAGGAATGCTCCTGAGGAAAATTGAGGACTTAGGTTTATTTAACAATACAGCAGTAGTTTTTACCACTGATCATGGTTTTTACTTAGGAGAGCATAACTTAACAGGAAAATCCATCATCACCCCGGAATTTCAAGGAAATGCCCCTCTTTATCAGGAGATAACTCATATTCCCCTGTTAATTCGTCTGCCTAATGCTAAAAAGGGTTTTCGCTCCTCTGCCATTGTTCAGCCACCTGACTTAACTGCTACTATAGTAGATTTAGCCAATGCAGAAAATCCGGGAACTTTTCAAGGAAAATCTCTCCTTCCTATTCTTAAAGGTGAAAAAGCTGTCTGCCGCGATTTTGCCGTTACCTCCCCCTCTCTTATCCACGGCACAGCGGGTGCAGCGCGGCCTACCATTACCGATGGAGAATATTCCCTTATTTATGTGGGCTCTTCTTCAGTAAAGTCCAGGGAACAGTGGAGGACAAAAGCAGTTGATGGTATTTCTAGGAGGCTGAAGTCCTTGACAAGGGCAGAAAATGAACTTTATCATTTGCCCTCTGACCCTCAACAGAAGCACAATATCTTTCCCGAACACGAGAAGATAGCTAGAGAGCTTCACTCTAAGTTTCTTGACTTACTAAAAAGAGCTGGCATGTCGGAGGAGAACTTGGAATACTGGGTAAAAATTTGATGCGCACGCTTGATTTTTGAGAAAAGATAAAGGACAAAATAGGCATTTTACCTCAGGAAAAAATAAGACCGATAGAGAATAAAAAGCTAAGAATACGGCCAGAGAGGAGTTTCGATTTGGCCTGCTTCAACCCCTAGTTGACTTTGCTGAGGTTTGGTTTAACCAGGCAAAAAGCATTACCTTTCATGATCCACTAGTAGCAGCAACCATTTTTGATGATCAAATCTGCGTTTTTCAGAAAGGAAATATAGGAATAGAACTCATGAGTGATAAACTGAAGGGGTTCACCTACTGGAAACCGAGTGATTCGAATGCAATGCACGAAATTGCACTGAAAGTGGACAAGGCGCGATTTTTCGAGGAATACTTCTCCGTCTTTCAGTAATAACAAGTGACTAAATCGTAAATTTTTGTTTAGAGCGCTACGACGAAATGAGCGATACGGCTTACTAAAAATAAGTCTCAAAACAAGGCAAATAACCTTCAAGCAAAAGAATATAGCACTTGACTAGTCTTGAATCTGTACTATAATAAAGAAATAGAATTGTAAGTGAAAAACCGCTCTTTGACAAATATCTCATAACGCAACTCCTGATTGCCAAAGAAAAATTCTAGTAGCGGAAAGAGGGGTGATGATACTATTAGCTACATTCTTTGAGATTGGGAGATTTTATAGAAGATTGAAAACAAAATAAATTAAAGGAGAAAAAAAGTGATAAGAAAATTAATGGCAGCATCGTTAGTTGTAGGCTTATGTTTAATGGGGTTAACCATGGTATCGCTCGGAAAAGGAGTATATTACGATACTCTACAAGCGTATGAGAAAGCTACGGGAAATAAAATTGAAAAATTTAATGAATCTCCCATGCTTAGGACAAAGGTAGCCGTAGGAGAGATTCCTCCGGTAGAAGAAAGACTTCCCGAAGAGCCTTTAGTGGTTGACCCATTTGAGGAAATTGGTCAATATGGTGGGACATTACATGGCTTCGCTCTCGCCCCCAACTACTGGCAGGATACAGAATGGCTGCGGCGCAAGGACAGCCTATTTTTAGAGTCACTGGATCGTAAAACAATAAGACCTGTTATAGCTAAGGGCTATGAAATCTCAGAGGATCTTAAAACCTTCACTATTTACTTGAGGAGGGGATTCAAATGGTCAGATGGGACTCCCTTTACAGTAGATGATATACTCTTTTACTTTAACGACGAGGTTGGCAACGATAGAATTACCCCAGTTAAACCTAAGAGTCTTATAACAGGTGGAGAAATGGTGGAAGTAAAGAAAATAGATGACTATACCGTTCAATTTTGTTTTGCTATGCCCAATGTTGCCTCTTTTATGGGGAGAATTGCACGTGATGGGGGGCAAAACTGGATGTTCGATCCTAAACACTATCTAAAGAAATGGCACATAAAGTACAATCCTAATGCTGATGAGCTGGCAAAAAAAGAAGGTTATGAGACCTGGTGGGATTGTTTTAACTTTCATTCCAATCTTTATGGATTAAATACAGACACCAATCTTCCCAGAGTTGGTCCTTTCGTGTTAAAACAAGCGAGTTCTTCTCAGATGATAAGCGAACGCAACCCCTATTACTTCGTGGTGGATACTGCCGGTAACCAGCTTCCGTATATCGATTATCTGGTGAGTGATGTAGTTAGTAATGAAGTATATCAGATAAAATTGATAAGTGGGGAAGCAGATTTTGCGTGGCTTAATCCATCGTTGGATAACTATCCTCTCTACAAAGAAAATGAGGAGGTTGGAGACTATCGTGCTGTATTGCGACCAGGAAGCAAAGCAGCAGAGTTAGTGTTGATGCTCAATCTCAATGATAAAGACTTAGCTTTGCGTAAGATCTATCAGGACATTAGATTCAGACAGGCTCTCTCATTGGCAATTAACCGCGACTCAATTAATGAGAGCATTTTCTTCGGCAAGGCCGTTCCTCGCCAATGCACGGTTCCTCCTAATTTTCCTGGTTATAAAGAAGAATGGGCTGAGGCTTATGCTCAATATGACCCGGAGAAAGCTAACCAGCTCTTAGACGAAATGGGTTTGGCCAAGAGAGATGGTTTCCGCTTAGGTCCGGATGGCAAACCATTGTTGCTGATAATTGAATACGTGGAATTAGAGGGACCAAAGGGTGCGATTTTAGAATTGGTAAAAGAAACCTGGGAAGGAGTAGGGGTTAAGGTACTTCTCAAGGCTGAAGAGCGGAGCTTGTTTGTTCAACGGATGGATTATTCCAGTGATCACGGAGTGTATGTATGGGCAAGAGATGCCTCGGTCGTATATTATAATGGTGAGGACGCTATAATGTCACCTCGTGCGGCTTTTTATTCTTGGTATCTATGGGCCCAGACAAATGGAGAAAAAGGTGAAGAGCCCCCTACAAATGTGAAAAATATGTACAGGTGGATAGAGGAATTGGGGACCACGATTCCAGGTTCAGATGAATTCATAGAAATAGCTCAAAAATTAGGTGATCTTCAGTCTGAGGAACTCTGGCAAATTGGTACTGTAGGCATGGCTCCTGTAGTTCATATAGTAAAGAGTACTCTGGGGAATTATCCTCTTCCTGAACAGATTTCTGCGGGCGTTATTTCCGTTCCTGAACAATTGTTCTTCAAGAAGTAGGTAGTGATTTAAGAAGCAGGTAGTGGTTTAAGGTGTAACAAGCAAGAGCCTTCTACTTAGTTTTTACTAGGTAGAAGGTTCTTCTTAAAAGGGCTGAAAATGTTATCCTATATTATTCATCGGTTTCTTTATATGATCCTTATTTTACTACTGGTATCAGTTGTTGCATTTATCATTATTCAGCTTCCTCCCGGTGATTACTTAACTTCCTATATAAGTCGATTAGAAGAATGGGGCCAGAAGGTCGATGAATCGCAGATTGCTTCCCTGAAGGAACGATATGGCTTGGATATGCCAATATATGTTCAGTACCTTAAATGGGTACGGGGGATGCTCCACGGGGATTTTGGAAGGTCCTTTCAATGGAATAAACCAGTGAGTGAGTTAATAGGCGAGAGGCTTATGTTGACGGTGGTAATATCCCTTCTCACCTTTATTTTTACCTATGCTGTAGCTATACCTATAGGCATTTACTCAGCTACGCACCAGTATTCTTTAGGTGATTATAGTTTTACTGTTATCGGCTTTGCTGGTTTGGCCACTCCTAATTTTCTTTTTGCCTTAGTATTAATGTTTATGCTCTATAAATATCTTGGCCTTAGCGCAGGTGGCCTTTTTTCATCCCAGTATCAATTAGCTCCCTGGAGTCTAAGTAAAATCCTTGATCTGGTAAAGCATCTTCCCATTCCCATAATAGTTGTTGGAACAGCTGGCACCGCTGGACTTATTCGTGTTATGCGAGGTTGCCTATTGGATGAGCTTAAGAAACAGTACGTCATCACTGCTCGGGCTAAAGGAGTTTCTGAAAGGTCTCTTTTATTTAAGTATCCGGTGAGGCTAGCCGTTAATCCTATAGTTAGTACCATAGGCTGGGTACTCCCCGGGATCGTCTCTGGGGAAACCATCACCGCTATTGTCTTGAGCCTGCCTACTACTGGACCTCTACTTTTTCGGGCGCTGGTAGCTCAAGATATGTACTTAGCTGGGAGTATGATTATGCTCTTAGTTTTTCTTACGGTGATAGGAACCTTCGTTTCCGATATTTTGTTAGTTTGGCTAGATCCACGTATTAGGTATGAAAGGAAAGCTTAAAATACAAGGGATGAAAAAAACTAGTATGGAGGAGAAATATTACATAGCCTCACAGTGGCAGCTTATGTGGCGAAAGTTTATCAAACATAAGTTAGCTATTTTTGGAGGCACTGTATTAGCTATCTTTTACATTGTGGCTGTATTCTGCGGATTTTTTTCTACTTATAATATATTCAAGCGATATGAAAAGTATATCTATTGTCCTCCTCAAAGAATTCACTTTTTCGACGAAAAAGGCTTTCATCTTCGACCCTTTGTCTATGGAATAGAAGGAGAAATTGATCCGATAACTTGGCGTAGGATGTATACCGAGGATAAAGCGAGTAAATATCCCATTTATCTTTTTATTCATGGAGATATATATAAATTCTGGGGTTTATTTAAGACAGGTATTCATCTTTTTGGGGTCGAAGAACCCGGAGTAATATTTTTATTTGGGACGGATAAATTGGGAAGAGATCTATTCTCTCGTAATCTTTATGCCGCCCGTATTTCTTTATCCATAGGCTTGGTAGGGGTAGCTTTCAGTTTTATCTTAGGGTGCCTATTAGGAGGAGTCTCTGGATATTACGGAGGAACAGTCGATATGACCATCCAGAGAGTCATAGAATTTTTAATCTCTATACCCACCATTCCTCTTTGGATGGCTTTGGCAGCAGCCTTGCCTCCAAGGTGGCCACCAATAAAGATTTACTTTAGCATTACCATTATCCTCTCCATTGTGGGTTGGTGCGGCTTAGCTCGAGTGGTAAGAGGAAAGCTCATAAGTTTAAGGGAGGAGGATTTTGTTATAGCGGCCAAGATTGCTGGAGCAAGCGAGGGAAAAATAATAACAAGACATCTTCTTCCTTCTTTCCTAAGTTACCTGGTAGTGGCCCTGACATTAGCTGTACCCGGGATGATTCTCGGAGAAACAGCTTTAAGCTTTCTTGGTTTAGGTCTTCGTCCTCCAGCAGTCAGTTGGGGGGTCTTACTACAAAATGCTCAGAATGTTCGTACCATTGCCCAGAATCCCTGGCTTTTTATCCCTGGGCTTTTTGTGATTATCACCGTTTTAACTTTCAATTTCTTAGGTGATGGTCTGCGTGATGCAGCTGACCCGTATAAGTAAAGAGGGTTCTAGGGAGTGAAGCCCCTATATTCTTGGGGAAGGAGAGTTTCTAAGAAGTGTTAAAAAATTAATTTCTTTTTCAGGAACTTTTTTTAAAAAAATGAACCAAATCTAAAAAATATGGAGGGGGAATGATTCCATGCAAATTGTGAATTTCGATGAAGAACATTTGGTTGATCTTATTAATTTATACAATAAAGTCTTTAAACATGCTTATTATTGTTATCCTTTGACGGAGAAATACTTAAGGAAACGTCTTATATCTAGTAAGATATACAATCCCGATTATTGTTTGATGGCATTGGATTCCAATTTACCCATAGCTTTTTGTTTGGGTTGTAGCCAAGGAACTCCCTTAGCAATAGATGTAGAAAAGGCATGCATTGCCTTAGTTATAGTATCACCTTCTTACCAAAGGAAGAAAGTAGGGACTAAAATTGTAGAGGAATTGCTTGATAGGTTCAAACGAACCAATAAAAAGAAAGTTTCTGTTTCATTGGGATGGTTTGGCTTTTGGCCTGGTATAGATGAGGACTGGCCTTTAGCTATCAAATTCTTCAAATCATTAGGATTTAAGGAAAAAGAAAGAGCGGCCTCTATGAGGACAAGTCTTAAAGATTATAATGTTCCTAAAAAATATCGAGATAAAGAATTAAAATTACAAAAGCAAGGAATAATTATTAAACCATATAATCATGAATATTTAACTCGTTTAGATAAGTTTTTGAAGGATAACTTTAGTGGCGGGTGGTACTATGAGACAATGGCGAAAGTAAAACATGGTGTGGAAGAATTTAATGGATTCGGTTTGGTCGATGTTTATGCCCCTGAGGAAGTCTTGCTTGTATTGAAAGGGAATAATGTGATCGGATTTAGTGTGATACATAGTGTTAATACATCGATGGGCGGTTTTGGTCCTGTCGGATTAAAGAAATATTATAGGGGACGTGGCATAGGAACCGTTCTATTGGCAAAATCTTTGACTATTTTAAAGGAAAAAGGGATGAGTCAAATTGATTTATGGACGGCTAGATATGGTTTCCACCCTGAAAAGTACTATTCTAAGTTGGGTTTCAATATAACCAAAACCTGGATAACATTTACGAAAGATTTATATTTTGATATAGATATCTAGATTGGAGGGAGGAGTATATCTTTTTCATATCTTATAAGTAGAAAGGGGATCGGGTCTCAATATTTGACATTTTCCTTCCATGGTATACCGTACCGTGCTACAGTTAAATTTTTTTACTTTGCAAAACGTCAGGGGAAAAGAGGCTTAGATGTCTGCTCCACAAATAACACATTTAGAAAAAGAGGAATTTGAGGAAATGATGATTTTCCTGGAAAAATCTTACGGTGCTTCTCACTACTTTTTTCCGCGGGATTATCCTCATATCTGGAGCAGGGATACCATCCAATATGAGCACAGGATAATTGCAAAGGAAAACGGAAGGATAGTCTCGCATGTGGGTATCTTCCCCTTAACAGCAGCAGTAGGAGATGCAAGGGTAAGAATAGGGGGAATAGGAGGGGTGGCTACACTTCCCGAATTCAGAGGAAAGGGCTATATGCGTAAGCTTATGAACTATTCCGTCCGGAAGATGAAAGAGGATAAATATGCCCTTTCCATTCTCTGGGGGGATAGACAAAGATACGGAAATTTCGGCTACGAAGTGGCCGGAAGGATGATGATGTTTGAATTAACTCAAAGGTCGTTAGAGACTGCCAAATTGTCTTCGGTAAATATAATAAGATTGGAGGAAAAAAAGGAACTGCTGAAAAAGATCTCCATCATTCATAGAAGTGAGCCCTTATATATAGAGAGAAAGGAAAGGGATTATGCTCTGATTTTTAGTAGACCTAATTTAATAACCGTTCTGGGAGAGAAGGAAGGAAAATTCGCTTATCTTTCTTTCTACAATCATGTTCGGGCACCAAAAAACCTTGTTGAATGTGGAGGAAATCTTAAGATTCTTTTTCCCCTCATTTATGCGTTTTTAAAAAATTGGGATATAAAATCCATACAGGTTCCATTTCCCGATTTTCCTACAAGCATGTTTTCGAATTTGTTAAAGGTAAGCTCCAATTGGCATACTCGACCTTTGGGAATGATCAAAGTTTTGAATTTGCCCGAGACCATAGAATCCTATGCTCCTATAATAGAAAAAAGAGCTCAAGAATTGGGACTAAAGGGGGAACTGACTGTGGAGATTAAGGAAAAAAGGGAGAAGGTTACGCTTTGCTTGGATTCCCAGTTGACTTTTAAGGAGGGGGGTCCTAAGGAGAGAATTTCCCTTCCCGAGAGAGAAATGGTTAGGCTTTTATTTGGCTCTCCGAATCTGGTGAACGTAGGATGCCCATCCTCCCTTCTTTATACCTTATTTCCCCTCCCGTTGTATGTGGGCTGGCTTGATTCTCTCTGAAAATTTTCCTTAAAGACATTGCCATCACCGGTCTTTTTGTCATCGTTGCTATTTTCGTTATTGTAGCAATATTAGTCTTTAACTTTGTTGGTGATGGCCTGCGTGATGCGGCTGACCCGTATAAGTGAGGAAGATAAGTATCATTGAAGTAGAGGCCTTGATCAAAAAGTCCTTAAAAAAACTATGAGGCAAACAACCCTTAAGCAAAAAAATTTAGCACTTGTACAAGTTTTAATCTGTATTATAATAAAGTAATTATAAGTAAAAAATCGCTTTTTGACGTATATAACTATCTCTTAACATAACTCCTGATTGTCAAAGGAAAATCTTAGTAGCGGAAGAGGGGTGATGATATTATTAGCTATAGTTCTTTGAGATTAGGAGATTTTATAAAAGGTCGAAAGCAAAACAAATTAAGGTACTGTCAAAACTTATATGAAAGAATATGAAAGATAAATATGATAGATCAACAAAGTAAAAAGATAGAATTTTCTTTGGAGTAAGGTCATAATTGTTCTTTGAAAAGAGAGTTTTAATAGTTGTAGGGCTTGATACTAGAGTAAGAAAATGGAAGGTTGGTTATTCTGGGTCTACTATTAAAAACTAAGTGAGGTTTAATTTAAAAAGGTAGGCTTTTAGCAGGCCCTGAAAATCCTATTGTGGATACTGACGCTCTAGAGGATAACCCTTCAGGTTACCCACATCACTTGGATAGCTCTTCGAGCTCTCCACAGTCACCACAATCTTGCTCCTATCTTTTGATCAATCAACTCTTTTAAAAGACCTAGTTGAGCGAGGGCTCTGTAGCTAACTGGATAACTTTAGCCCATTTACCCTGAAGGGTGTCTATATCCTTTAATTCTTCTAAGGGTATAGGCACAGAATAATTAAGGCTAATATGTGGTCGAAGAAAGTTATAGTGAGTAACAAACAGAGTAGTTAAAGCTACTGCTCCGTTTCTGGAATGAAAACCATAAGCAGCTCTTACATGAAATTTATAGGTGCGATTAAGTCTTTCAATAAGCTCTTTGAAGGGACGAAACTCCTCTGATTCTGAATCAAGATTCTGTAGTCCAATGACTTTCTTATGAGTTAGCTTAGGTTCATAACTCTGGTTGATGAAGTGAATACCGGCAGGATAAGAAGGATTACCATCGCTCACCAGAGTGATCTCTTGCTTAAGGTTAGCGGTACGAATGGCCTCATTCATGGCGATGACAGCCGGCAGGGTATCCCTTGTTCCATCAACATGATAAGATGTGATCTTACGGCTTTTCGAGGAGATAAAAAAGAAGACGTAATTATGTTCGCCTCTTACTTTAATATAGGTCTCATCGCCAGCTTGAAGATCGTCTACTTCTCCCTTATTGGCTAGATTGAATCTATGACAATAGGGAGCAGCCATCTCGGTATAGTTAAGAACAGTCTGATAAGAGATAGGTAGTTTAAAGACATTACCCAGAATAAAGGCGGTCTTTCTGGCAGAGATACCTAAAGATATGTGAAAGGTAAGAGCAAGACATAAAGTATTAAGAGAGTTGTGGATTTTGAAAAGAGAGGAAGAATCTTTTTCCTCGGGGGCAGAATGCTTCAGCTCCTCTTGGGTGAAATGATATTCTCGATACTGATACCGGAGTTTAAACTGAGAAGATTTGAGTTTGGCTAAAATCCTTTCTCTAAAATTAAGCTTTGCTTTGTTCTTTAAAAAACATAGGCACTTGTCATTATCACATTTATAGATAGAGACATCTCTTCGCTCTTTCCAAAGATAAAGTGAATGGCCACAATAATAGCAAAAATAGCGAGCTTTACTCCGATGACGAGGATGTACTTGTGATAAGGAGGAGCAGACTTTACACTTAAGCTGGGTACGCTTTTTACCGTCATTGAAATAAAGGTATTGGCAAGGAGCATCACAAATCTTGCAAGTAGAGCCTTTAGGTACTTTAGTCTTAGGATCTTTAGTATTAACTGCTTTAAGAGGATGACCTTTCTTTTCCTCATAAGTAGATAAAAGTTTCCTCCAGTCTAACTTTGGAGTAATTTTAGGAGGAGTCTTAAGAGGTGGGTTTGGATCAACAAAGAAGTTGCGGTAATTAGGATGCTTTTCTTTGAAATCATCTTTAGGTTTAACCTCAGGATTGCGGTTGGCTAGAACATCTAAAAGACCTTGAATAATTTCTTCTATTTCTTCACGGGTGAACTTGGAGCAGATCCAGATAACAAAACGAGCAGTTTTTTTCACTTGACTTGCCTCCTTTTTGGTGGATTCCCAAATCCTACTGTAAGAAGTAGGGGGGAGGCAAGCCACTTTCACCAAAATACTTAGAAATAAAGAGTTTAAGAGAAAATTACTAAAAAACTTTTGACAATACGCAAATTAAGTTAAGGAGATAAAAATGATACGAAAATTAGTAGTAGTGTTGCTAACAGGAGTTATATGTTTATTAGGAATAACTTCCGCGTTAGCAGTGACGTACAACGAAGCTCCCATACTAAGGACAATGGTTGCCGCTGGAGAACTTCCACCCGTAGAGGAGAGGTTACCTGAAGCTGAGGACATCTATGTAGTGGTACCCGCTGAAAAGATCGGCCGTTACGGAGGGATTCTTCATACCGCAGGGGCAGGACCGGAGTGTGATGACCAGATGGCCTTATCCTCCACGAATCTCGTTAAATGTACCGCTGACGGTAGTGGGTTCGTTCCTCATTTAGCTAAACGAGTTGAATCTTCTGAGGACCAGACTGTATGGACAATTCATTTACGAAAGGGGTTGAAATGGTCGGATGGACACCCCTATACTGCTGACGATATAATGTTCTGGTACAATGATGTGCTACTCAACGAAGAACTTACACCAGTTGTAGGATCCGATTGGCTGTCAAAAGGGGAGGTAATGAAACTGAAAAAATTAGATGCCTATACAGTGCAGGTAGAGTTTGTTGCGCCAAACCCCTTTTTCAGAAACGTACTGTTTATGGCTACTAACTACTGGGCTATGGTAACCCCAAAACACTTTCTGAAGCAATTTCACCCAAACTATACTTCCGAGGAAAAGTTAGGGGAAATGGCTAAAGAAGGTGGCTTTGATTACTGGTACCAGCTCTACCTATTTAAGTTTCGGACTCGCTACGGTTTGGTGATGAATCCTGATTGTCCTACCATAGTCGCTTACAGATGTGTTACGGAAACTCCAGACCATCGCGTGTTCGAGAGAAATCCTTATTACTGGAAGGTAGATACCGAGGGAAATCAATTACCTTATATCGACGAAATTCGGACTAGCATATTAACCGACAAGGAAGTCTATAACGGGAAGATAATAAGTGGCGAAGTTGATTTTGCCGGCTTTAACACCAGCTTACGGAACTATCCTATGTACAAAACATATGAGGAGGCGGGTGGTTACCGGACTATCCTTTGGGACTATGGAAATCTAGCCACTATTTATGCAGTTAATCAGAACTAGCACAGACCTTGTCTTAAGAGAGGTATTCCAAGACCTGAGATTCCGCAAGGCTCTTTCATTGGCGATAGATCGTGAAGAAATTAACAAATCTTTCTTCTTTGGCAAAGGGAAACCTATGCAGTATACCGTCTTTGACTCGAGCAAATACTACGAAGACCGCTTCGCCAACGCTTATATAGAATACAATCCCGAAGAAGCTAAAAGGTTACTAGATGAGATGGGGTTGGTTGATAAAGATAGAGATGGCTGGTTGGAACGACCTGATGGTAAGAGACTAAGCTTTACCATTGAGGTTTTCGAGATAGAGCAGGTCACAATTGCAAGAGTTGAACTAGCAGCCGAGTATTGGAAAGCACTGGGTCTCGATGTAAGAGTCAAACAAATCTCAGGAGAGCTTGCAGCAGTACGGGTTACTGGTAATATGGTAGATTGTTCGACTTGGACTGGGGGAGAAGTTCTTGATTCTCTCTTTCCAATGTACGTCCACTGGTTTCTTCCTATGATGCCTGGATGGAGCCAAAACTCTGCTCCGGCATGGGCACTTTGGTTCCAAACAGAGGGAGCTCAGGGAGAAGAGCCTCCAGCTAGGATTAAAGAACTCAGAAGCTGGTGGGAACAAGCAAAAGTGGAGCCAGATGAGCAAAAAAGAATAGAGCTCGGTAAGAAAATCCTCGAACATCAAGCCGAACAGCTCTGGGTAATTGGTGATGTAGGCTATGTTCCTCAGGTTCTTATTTTTAATGAGAAGCTACGGAACATACCCGAGACAGGTATTTGGGCTTGGGGAACGCTTTGGACTATCTCTCGTGATCCTGAACAGTGGTTCTTTGAAAAGTGAAGTATGGAACTAACTGTAAGCAGCAAAGAGGTCATTGATCATAGTCTATAAGATTTATCAGGCTCTCTGCCCCCAAAAGAGCGGGGAGCCTGAGACTTATGTGAGTAGGAAAGCAATCTTTGTTGATTGAATTACTAAATAAAAAGACGGATAAGGAGGAACGAGAATGAGCGATGTCAAGACTGTACCAAGTCCGAAGGAAGTTAGGTTAGGAAAAGGAGAGTTCTCGGTAAATGAGCAAACAGCCATTTTATTGGCAGGAGCTCATACAAGAGCGGACGAATTTGCTGCAGGTTTACTAAACGAAGACATACAGACCACCATTAGAGTCTTTTCACCTTCCTCAGAGTCGAAGAATGTAATCGTTTTATCTATCTTCGATAGAGATAAAGAGTTTAGGACTGCGTTTGACTGGCAGGATGCTCTCTTCGACGAAAGGCTAGAGGAGGAGGGATATAGCTTGAGCATAGATCCTGAGCGTATTCTAATTGGCGCAAGGACTGGGGCTGGTCTCTTCTATGGTGTGCAGACATTAAGACAATTACTCGAGGAGGAAGAGGGCAAGATGAAAGTTCCGTGCCTGTATATAAGGGACTGGCCTTCGATTAGATATAGAGGCGTGATGCAGGATATCTCTCGTGGACAAGTGCTCAATATGGAATCGCTAAAGCAGGTAATACGAACCATTAGCTACTTCAAGTTGAATCTGCTATCTCCTTACATAGAGCATACCTTTTCCTTTGAAGGACATCCCTTAATTGGCCAAGGCTGCGGCTCCTTAACTAAGGAAGAGGTAAGACAATTGGATGAATACGCAAGAGGCTATCACATTGAGCTTGTTCCTTCCTTCCAAGCCTTAGGTCACTTTCAGCAAATCTTAAAACACAAGGAATATGCTCGTTTAGCGGAAACGGAGGCAAGATGGTCCTTGAGCCCAGCTGAGGAAGACAGCTATAAATTATTGGAAGAGTTGTTTTCCGAGATAGTACCTGCCTTTAGTTCCAAGTTCTTTAATATCGGCTGTGATGAGGTTTGGGATTTGGGAACGGGAAAGTCTAAAAAAATGGCTCAGGGAAAAGGAGAGCTATATCTTTCTCATATCTTAAAGGTAAAGGAGATGTTGGATAAATATGGCAAGACCACCATGCTTTGGGGAGATATGCTCTTGCATTATCCAGAGATTATTCCTGAAATACCCAAAGATGTAATTGTTATGAACTGGCATTACGGTAGTGAGAAATTTGAGGATGAGAATTACTATCGTCCTTTCATAGAGGCGTTTCAAAAGGCAGGACTGACTCAGTTTGCCTGCGCAGGAACAAGCAGCTGGCTTCGTCTTTTCTCCGATCTTAGGCTAGCCAATAAGAATGTTAGCTGTCTTGTCTCGGAAGCGCATAAATATGGAGCGAAGGGAATGTTAAATACTAACTGGGGAGATGGTGGAAATTACAACCTTTTGGGATATGCCTGGCATGGATTCGCCTTTTCTGCCGAGGCCGCCTGGAGTCCAAAGAAGGTAGACGAGCGCACTTTTGATGCTCGATTTTGCCGTCAGTTCTTTGGGCCAGGTACCGAAGAGATGGCTCAGATGTTCTGGCTACTCACCCAAATAAACTACGCAGTTGATATCGACCTTCCTAGAGAATATCCTTCTTGGGCTTTTCTCTTATTCTGGGATGACCCTTTCCGGGGAAGATATAGCGTAAAGGTCAAGGATCCCTTAGAGACAGGAAGGAGATTGATACAGCTATCTAACTCCATTTCGAGGATTATCTCTCACAATGAAGACAAGATAACGAAAAACAAAGGATGGCTGGATGACCTATCTTTCGCTTCTCGTCAAATCGGCCACTTGGGGCAAAGGCTCGTATCGATCGAGGAAGCTAAGAACAGTTATCATCGAGCATATCTGAAGCTCGGTGAGGAAAAGGTAGTCTTAGAATCTCTTGACAAAACTATCGCATCGTTTGGGAACTTGTGGGAAGGCATCTCTACATTGAGAGAAGAGTACCAGAAACTATGGTTAAGAGAAAATAAGGAGCCAGGTCTGAAGTATAATTTAAAAAATTATGACAGGGTGATCAGCTCTTACGATAGAAAAGTTTCCGAGCTTGAGGAGGTCAAGAAAAGTTATATAGAGCCGGGAGGCTCATTGCCAAGGCCAGATGAGCTATTCTCCTAAGTGGAAAAAGAGGGTAGGAAAAAATGATCTTTTACATCCTGCGTCGGCTCGTTTATATGGTTCTTATTTTAGGGGTAGCTTCTATTATTTCATTTATCATTATCCAGCTTCCTCCGGGTGATTATTTAACTTCCTATATAGTACAATTGGAAGCGACTGGTGCGCAGGTTAACGAACAACAAGTCGCCTCACTAAAGAAACGCTATGGTTTGCACCTTCCAGTATATCTTCAATATTTTACATGGGTGCGGAAAATGCTCTCTGGAGATTTTGGAAGATCCTTCCACTGGAATAAACCAGTGAGGGAGTTAATAGCTGAACGGTTGCCATTAACAATCACGATATCTCTTTTGACGCTCATTTTTACTTATGTAATAGCTGTACCCATAGGCATTTACTCAGCCACACACCAGTATTCTACTGCTGACTATATCTTCACAACTATTGGATTTGCCGGTCTGGCTACTCCTAACTTTCTTTTCGCTCTGATAATGATGTTTCTTTTTTTCACGTATTTTAACTTTTCCATTGGCGGTCTTTTCTCTCCAGAATATGTAGATGCAGCTTGGAGCATGGGCAAGATTTTCGATATGCTAAAGCACCTTCCAGTTCCCATAATAGTTATCGGCACAGCCGGCACAGCCGGGCTTATTCGTGTTATGAGAGGGTGTTTACTAGACGAGCTTAGAAAACAATATGTCATAACTGCTCGAGCTAAAGGAGTTGCAGAAAGGTCTCTTTTATTTAAGTACCCGGTAAGAATGGCCATTAATCCTATAATTAGTACCATAGGCTGGACGCTTCCCGCTATTGTCTCTGGAGAAACTATCACTGCCATAGTACTTAGTTTACCCACCACAGGACCTCTACTTTTCCAGGCATTGTTGACACAGGATATGTACCTAGCAGGAAGCACTATTATGTTCCTAACCTTTCTAACCGTGGTAGGTACCTTTATCTCTGACCTTCTTTTGGTCTGGATAGATCCTCGTATTAAGTACGAAAAGACAGGTTAAAGCATGCAAAAAAAAGAGGAAATCAGTGCTGAGGAAAAGCTTTATATAGCCTCACAATGGCAGCTTATGTGGCGGAAGTTTAGAAAACATGAGTTAGCCATCTTTGGCGGTGGCGTACTCCTGATTTTCTATATTGCAGCTCTATTCTGTGAGTTTTTCGCCACTCAGGACATATATAAACGTCACGTAGATTATATCTATTGTTCACCTCAAAGAGTTTGATTCTTTGATGAAAATGGATTCCATCTTCGCCCTTTTATTTACGGGATGGAAATAACATCAGATCCGGTAACTTGGGAGAGAATATACACTGTGGATAAAACTAAAAAATACCCCGTATACTTTTTTGTTCACGGGGATAATTACAAGCTATGGAATCTATTTCCTGCCGATTTGCACCTTTTTGGGATAAAAGAAGAAGCAGTATTTTTTTTATTTGGGGCGGATAACCTGGGAAGAGACTTATTTTCCCGTATTCTTTACGCCGCCCGCATTTCCCTGTCCGTAGGGTTGGTCGGGGTAGCTTTTAGCTTTGGATTAGGATCTATATTAGGAGGATTGTCTGGATATTATGGAGGGACAACTGATATGACCATCCAGAGGGTTATAGAGCTTTTAATCTCTTTGCCAACCATCCCCTTATGGATGGGCTTATCTGCAGCCCTACCAGCAGAATGGTCAGCGATTAGGATTTATTTTGGCATCACGATTATTCTCTCTATTGTAGGATGGTGTGGCTTAGCTCGAGTAGTAAGAGGAAAAATATTAGAGTTAAGGGAAGAAGATTTTACCATGGCGGCTAAGATTTCTGGAGCAAGCGAGATGAGAATAATCACCAGACATCTTCTTCCCTCATTTTTAAGCTATCTTATAGTACATCTAACTTTAGCGATCCCTTGGATGATTTTAGGAGAGACTTCTTTAAGTTTTTTAGGGCTGGGGCTTCGTCCGCCGGTGGTTAGCTGGGGTGTCTTGCTAAGACAGGCTCAAAATTTTCGCACTGTTTCTCTTCACCCTTGGCTCTTGATCCCGGGATTGTTCGTCATCGCCGCTGTATTACTTTTTAACTTCTTGGGCGATGGTTTACGTGATGCAGCTGATCCATATAAATGAGTTAAGGAGAAAAGAAAGGAGAAAAGATTTTATGAGAAGCTTATCAGGCAAAGAACGGCTTCTGCGTGTATTCCGACAACAACTAACAGACCGCATGCCATTCTGGATATGGGATGTCGATCCTATGTTCCCTTCAGATCGATCCTCTTGGAAACCCCTCTATGAGTGGGTGGAAAAGTATGAGTTGGATATTATGCGATTTTGGCATCCTAAGTTCGAAAGTGTTGTCGAGCAGCCCACGGTGCATTTAAGAGAAAAATTACAGTCGAGTAAATCTGGTATGTGGGAGTATAAAAGTGTAATAAGCACACCAATAGGTGACCTTACCCAAGTTTATTATCAGCCAAAAGACGGAAGTCCCGGGTATGTTAAAGAATATTTCGTGGAAAGTGTTGAGGATGCTAAAAAATGGCTTTCAATCCCTCCTCGTATTATTAAGCCGGAAGTGGCCTCCTATTTTGAGTTGCAAAATAAAACAGGTAATAGAACAATGCTAATAGTTAGCATCGGTGAAGCAATGTATTCTATACATTGGATGATAGGGTCCGAAACTTTTGGTTTCTGGCTAAGGGAAGAACGTTCCCTCCTTCATGAGATGATAGACCGCTCGTACGCAAACATCGAAAATTTGGTCAAGTATCTTCTTTCTCACGATGTAGGAGACTGCTATGGCTGGGTTGGCCCTGAACTCTGCATCCCGCCACTTGCTTCTCCAGAGGATTTTCGAGAATTCGTCTTCAACTACGATAAACGAATAATTGATTTGGTTCATAATTCAGAAAAGGTGGTCTGGCTCCATTGCCATGGTGATATGAAGCCTGTATTATCGGACTTCGTAGAAATGGGAGTAGATTGCCTCAATCCGATCGAACCTCCTCCTGTGGGGGGACTAACTTTAAAGGAGGCAAAGGAGCTTGTTAATGGCCGAATGACACTCGATGGTGGATTTGAGAACAATAATTTCGATACATTAGAGGTAGAGGAAGTGGAAAAATTGGTAGAGGAAACCGTAGCGGTGTGTAAGCCGGGCGGTTGCTATATATTTAGCGAAACAGGGACTCCAGGAACTTGGCCGATTTTGACTGAAAAACATATTGCAAATTACAGAGTCTTCATAGAGACAGGAGTGCGATTAGCAAGTTATAATTGAATTTGCAGCTTCCCCTTCTTGGATAATTCCACTGAACGAGATAAAGGTATAGAAATGAATAAAAGAGAGCGATATCTAAGAACTATTGAATTTCGTAAACCTGATAGAATACCCTGTAATGTAGCCCTGCCTCCTGCTACTTGGCACAAATATAAAGAAGAGCTAGAAAAAATAGTTCTTGAACATCCAAAGATTTTCCCTCATTATAAAAAAGGTGATTTTAAAAAAATGAAGCTTTCTCGAGCTTACCAAAAAGGCAGATGGAAAGATGTTTGGGGTATAGTGTGGGAAAATATTGAAGAAGGTTTAGATTCTGCACCTGTTGAGGAAGAGGCACCCTTAAAAAGCTGGGAAAATTTAAAAAATTACAAAGCGCCCGATCCTCTTTTATTTGATTGGTTTGGAGAGAAAATTGATTGGGAAAAAAGGAAAACTCAGCTTAGACAGGCCAAAAAAGAGGGAAATCTGGCAAGAGGCTTCTTAGTTCATGGATTTATGTATATGTGGCTTTATTATCTTAGGGGATTTACCAATCTTATGATGGATGTAGCTACTGGGGACTCTCGATTAAATCAGCTAATTGAAATGGTCTTAAATTATAACCTAGAATTGGTGAACAAATGGATAGAGATGGGAGCTGAAATTATCTATTTTGGAGACGACTTAGGCCTTCAGGGATCCTTACCTATTAGTCCCTCTGATTGGCGAAAGTATCTTAAGAGTTGTTATGCTGAAATGTTTAGTACTTGCCGGAATGCAGGAGTATATGTTTATCTACATACTGATGGGCATATTTTAGAGATTATAGATGACCTCATTGAGTGTAAGATAAGTGTTTTAAATCCACAATGGAGAGGTAATGGAATAGATCAAATAGCAAAATTATGTAGGGGGAAGGTTTGTGTAGATATCGATCTTGATCGCCAAAAAGTATTGCCTTATGGTAATTTTAAGGAAATAAAGGCGCACGTAAGAGAAGCTGTAATAAAGCTTGGATCAAAAAGAGGAGGGTTGATGCTAATAGCTGGCGTTTACCCAGATGTCCCCTTAGGCAATATTGAAGCATTATGTCAAGCAATGGAAGAATACAGCGTTTATTATTCATAACTACGATTATCATCAATTGTAGGCGGAGGACACCACTTAAATGTTTGATCATCTTAAAGTGCTATTAAAGAATCCCAGACCAGATTTCGAAGAGTTTAAGAAGGTCATAAAGGGAGAGAAAAGGGCAAGTAGAGTGCATTTTGTGGAGTTACTCTTTGATTATGAGATTTTTAGCTTCATTATGGAGAATTACTTGGGAGAAAAAGTTATACCCTGGTCCTCGGAGATGAAGAAAAAATCATTAAAACAGCAGATAGACTTCTGGTATAGGATGGGCTATGATTATGCGAGGATAGTGCCCGATGCTGGATTGCAGTTTCCAAGTAAGACTCGCAGAACAGAGGATACCGCCTTGTTTTCCCGGGGGAAAAGAGATTGGGTAGAAGAAGGAAAAGGAGCAATAAATTCCTGGGAGGATTTTGAGAAATATCCCTGGCCAAATCCAGCTAAGATAGATTATTCCCTGTGTGAATTCGTCGTTAAAAGTTTGCCCAAGGGAATGAAGATACTAGTCTGTCCTTCCAGCGGAATTTTAGAAGTAAGCAGTGAGGCTCTTTTAGGGTTTGAGGGAATGAGCTATCTCTTATATGATGAGCCAGACCTGGTAGAGGCGATATTTAATAAAGTGGGTGATGCAATTTATAACTTTTACAAAAATGTGGTGGAATTAAAAGAAGTAGGAGGATTTTTTCAAGGAGATGATATGGGATTCACGACTTCTACGATAGTTTCTCCTGATGTCTTGCGTAAATTAGTTTTACCCTGGCATAAAAAATTTGCTGCCCTAGCTCATCAATATGGGAAAATGTATTGGCTCCACTGTTGTGGAAATGTTCTAACACTTATGGAAGATTTTATTGAGGATGTAAAAATAGATGCTTTTCATTCCTTTCAGGATGCGATTATTCCAGTTGCAGAGTTCAAGAGGAGATATGGAAATAGAATTGCTACTTTTGGTGGAGTAGATATGGACAAATTATGCCGTTTAGATGAGATAGACTTAAGAGAATATATAAGAGACATATTAGATGAATGTATGCCAGATAGATATGCCTTAGGTTCGGGCAATTCAATTACTAACTATGTCCCGGTAAAGAATTACCTTATTATGCTTGATGAGGGACTAAGATGGAAAAATACTAACTGAGGAGAAGGATGAAGATGAAAAATGAAATTATGCCTATAGGAGTAGCAATAAGTGGAGCAGATCCTTTAATTTCGCTGGAAAAGGTGACATCTTTTGGTATGTCCACCTGTCAGATGTCTGTCCCTCCGGAAGAGTGGTGGTCTAAAGAGCGTA
>Ga0315547_1001079_pt1 | contig 22935 bp, 17 predicted proteins | sample SalMarSW160240MG_2_FD_202542 | JGI IMG/M metagenome (GOLD analysis project Ga0315547, IMG submission 202542) | Salt marsh sediment microbial communities from the Plum Island Ecosystem LTER, Massachusetts, United States - Salt Marsh Sediment SW1601-240 ...
AAAAGCGGTTACGTACATGGGGTGTCTTGAATATCGGTAAAGCCCGTTGGTTACGGGCTCACCGAGCGGGCTGGCCGCCCAATTCAATATGACTATAACGCCGGCAATGAAGCCTATTAAAGTGATAGGAAGGCCTACATAAAACCACACCGTCCCCAGTTTTAGGGGCAGGAATATAGAGTATATAAAGGCCGGAATATATATTATCTTGGAAGAATAAAGGGTTATCGTTTCAGTCCTGGACATGGCAGCAAGCTGGCTTTTGCCTTCGACTTCTGGAGCCCGCCCTTTAGCGATACGGATAAATAAGGGAACGGTTAACACTTCAAGCAGCATGAAAATCCAGGCGTTCCATAAGCCTATCTCAAAAGCTGGTATAAGCGACATAATTCATCTCCTCTAATTCGCTTATCCTTATTTAATTTCATCAATCCCCCGACCGCTGCGCATAGCGTTTGTTGACTAGATTGCAGCCACAATAACCTTCCTGCTTAGATTATTCTCGACTTATGCAGTTGTCAATACCCCTTCGCCACGGGCTTACTATACCATGGCTCCACCGGAACCCTGAACAAGGCTAAAGCCCAGAGTCTAGGTGACTAAAACATGATAAAATCATGCCAGAGAGAGATTGACAAATGGCATCCACAATATATGGCTATACGAGTACGCATAACCGTTTCTGGGAGATAGACGTCTTACGCACCATCGCCATAGTAGGTATGATAACCTTCCATACGCTCGATCTACTTTACTATTTTGACCTCTACCCCACCAACATGCTCTATGGGCCCTGGTGGTGGTGGACCAGAAGAGTGAATGCTGGAATGTTCATTTTCCTCGCCGGAGTAGCGCTCACAATCACCTATTCCAGACGGAAGAGAATCTCAGGGTTCATGCTCAGAGGCTTGAGAATATTCGGATGGGGCATGGCGCTTACCCTGCTTACGTTGCTAATCTCCAGAACAGAGTACATCCGATTCGGTATACTCCACTTCTTCGGGATTGCGTTCATACTCGCCCCTTTCTTTTTAAGATTCCGTTTCATCAACTTGATACTGGGTGCTGCTCTGATGGCAATAGGCATTTACCTGGAGGGGACTTCTTTCGATTTTCCCTGGCTGCTCTGGCTGGGGCTGATGCCACGCTCCTCCATTGGATTTGACTACTTCCCGCTGCTGCCGTGGTTCGGTATTTTTCTTTTTGGGATGTTTTTCGGCAGAATCCTATACCCACAAGGAAATAGAAGATTCAATATTCATGAATTCAACGGCCCTGTTACCTCAGCGCTGACTTTTCCGGGAAGACATCCGCTGGTGATATACCTTGCCCAGTGGCCGTTAGTCATCGGGGTCCTCCTTCTCCTGTTCCCTGCCAATGTGCTCCCCTACTTCCCATAAGCATAGCTTCAGAACTGCACCGAGCCCCCTAGTAATTGGCAAAAAAGATCATCCCTACGTAGATACCGAAGTGAATGATGAAACAAGGCAAAAACGACCTCGTTCTGTATGCTACATAACCCAAAACAAAGCCGCCGGGGATGCAGAACAGCGTCTCTAAAAAAGGTTTCCCGAGATGCAGCAGCACAAAAGGAATAGCCTGCACAAAGATAGCACTTCTGCCTATCGATTTTTCCAGACCAAACAGCATATATCCGCGGAACAGAAATTCCCAGGCAAACATGAATAGTGCAGTGTCGACCAGCAGCTCGGACCAGTCTATGGCATCTCTGTGGTAGTAAGAGCGAAAGTCAGGCATTTTACCGGCCCCATAGAGAATCAGCGCCATGGCAGCAAGGCAGACCGCGGTTAGAATTATCGACGATTTCCAATGGCCGATGCGGATGCCATAATCCGGTGGCTTATCCCGGAAGAGCAGCCCGCCCGCCGCCAGCGGGACAAGCAGGTAATAAATGAGCTCCGTTGCCCGGGGGAAATCGATGTTTAAAGGATAGTAATGTTTCAAAACTAATACCAGCGTGGATATGATGACCACCGCGAGAAGGTTCAGGTCATAGCCCCGTAATATCTTGTTTTTCATGTACTTTTACATGTGCCCGACAAGAGGGAATTTATAATCGATGCGATAATGCGTTTCTTAAATCATATAACCCGATAATCATAGAAGGCAAGCCTTTCCCCAAAAACATGGGTGGTCTTCGAGAAAGATGGGTCATCTTATGACCTTCAATTCAGTGCTGGCGGAGCCGACTACGATGACTTTTTCGAAAAAGTCTACCCGCATACTAAAGAAACGATTAGCTTTTCATCGTAAGGTTTTCTAAAAGGCCTCAGATTTTCGTGATTGCTTGATTCATCAAGCGCAACACTTTCTGTCACTGCGAGAAGTCCTGATGAATCGGGAACCACAATAAAAAAGGAGGCCTTTTCATCAACTTACGAAAAGTCTCGGTTTTGCTGCAGTATTAAAGAAGAATTCTCTCTGCCCTTGCTGCAATTCTTTCTGCAAATAACTTGAATTCGCGTGCTAGAATAATGCATAGAAAAGCATAAGAATTTGATGTAAGGAGGTAAATCCAATGGCTCGAGCTCTCGAAGGCATCAAAGTAATCGATGTATCTCAGGTAGCCGCAGTACCCATGTGTGCACGGCACCTAGCTGATTTCGGTGCAGATGTAATACATGTGGAGAACCCGAACATCGGCGATTCGTGGCGCGTCTTTCAGGCTAATCAAACGGCGGCGATGAGCGCCGTACCCTCTGCCATTGATTACAGCTGGGAGGTTTATAATCGCAATAAAAGGAGTATGACGCTCAACCTGGCACAGGAGGGCGGGAGAGAAATTCTATACCGCTTGATAGAGAAAGCAGATGTATTTCTGACTAATCTCAGGTCTTTTGAAATGGAGCGTTTTGGAGTGGAATATGCCAAGCTGAGCCGTATAAATCCCCGCATCATCTACGGAGGTGTGAGCGGCTTCGGTAAGAGCGGGCCTGACAAAGACCTGCCAGCCTACGATACCACTGCTTATTGGGCTCGCTCAGGAATACCCTATGTATTCTCCGTCCCGGGAGTGCCTGTACTTGCTTTTCGTCCGGCTTTTGGCGACAACGTTGCCGCACTGGCTCTCGCCTATGGCGTTATGATGGCACTGTTCGTGCGTGAGAGGACCGGGGTAGGACAGGAAGTACACGTTTCACTATTACATACAGGAATGTATCAGATATCTTTCGATATTACTGGGGCTCTGGCCACCGGGCTTGATTTTACCGACTGGAGAGAGAGTCCGCCGCCAGAAGCAGTAACGCAAGCACAAATGGCGACAACTGAAATTGCCCTGTTCTACGCAGGTAAAGCGACCAATCCACTCGCCGCTGCGTATACGACCCGTGATTTAAGACGAATATCTGTCCTTGCCTTACAACCCGATCGTTACTGGAAGAAATTCTGCTTGGCTATCGGCCGGGAAGACCTAGCCAACGACCCCAGGTACCAGACAATGGAAAGTAGGGCAGAGCATTGCGCCGCGCTCAGGCGGACTATCGGGGAGACCTTCGCGACCAAGACTCTGGAGGAATGGCTACCACTTCTAGAGGGTAATATACCGCATGCGCCAGTGCAAAATCTAAAAGAAGCCATCAATGACCGCCAAGCCCGTGCGAGTGACTGTTTTGTTAGTTATAACCATCCGAGGCACGGGCAAATTGAGGGTCTAGCCAATCCGGTATTCCTGAACGAGATGCCTGCTGATATCAGAATGCCCGCACCGGAGTGGGGCCAACATACGGAAGAAGTTTTACTCGAAGCCGGCTATAACCGGGAAGATATCGCCCGCTTCAAAGAGCAGAAGGTGATAGCGTAGGCATCATCCCGAAAGCGGATATCGTGAAAACTACGATTCAGTAGCGCGTAACAGGTAAGTTGCCCTGAAAAGGGCTGATGTCTTTTCATTTCTGAGCTGTGAGCAAGCGTTTGTGAATGTTCTTCCGAAAACCGCCTGAAGGGTCTTCTAGCTCATCAGCCGTAATAGTTTAGTTTTTCCTGAAAGCTGCACATAATTTGCTATGTTTTATAGGTTCTGTCCCCAGGTTTTTGTAGTTGCCTGGTTTATCAGGCCAGTATCCATCGCCCAACAAGGATGACCGAGACGGAGAGATGCCCGATGGCCTTTACTATTCAGGGTAGTGACTTGGAGCGATTTTTGGGATAGTGTGAAGCACTTTCAACTGTCACAGGGTTGGGAGACAAGGGTATAATAAATGAAGAGGGAAGAAGGCGAGCAAGGCTATGAAAAACACTGAGGTGGCTAGGGTATTTCAGGACATTGCTGACCTTCTGGAGCTTAAGGGGGAGAATGTCTTTAAGATTCGCGCCTATCAAAAGGCGGCCAGGGCCATTGAGTACTACCCCAGAGAATTGAAGATTATGATTGACGAAGGGGGGGACTTGCAGAGTATTCCTGGAGTAGGTGAGGCAATAGCTAAAAAGGCCACTGAGCTGATAACGACCGGTAAGCTGGGTTATTATGAGAGTCTGAAGGCTGAGTTTCCCCCAGGGGTAACTAATCTCCTGACCATTCCAGGGATTGGTCCTAAGACGGCTAACAAGCTTTCCAGCGAATTAGGGATAAGCTCGGCGGATGAATTGGAGCGAGCAATCAATGAAGGGCGAGTAGCTGAGCTCTTCCGCCTTGGTGAAAAGACCGCTGATAATATACTTCACCAAATCCAGGCATTACGCCGCAAAGACCAGCGCATCCCCATTGGCGAAGCTTTGCCCATTGTCGAGGAAATTACAGTTGCCCTCCGCTCTGTCCCCGGCGTGAGAAATCTCACCCCCGCTGGCAGCTTACGGCGCTTTCGGGAAACATTGGGTGATATTGACATCATGGGCACTGCTGATAACCCTAAGGAGGTTATAGATGCTTTTGTTGCCCTGCCTCATGTAAGGCAGGTGCTGGCCCAGGGGTCAACCAAGGCCAGCGTTATTGTCAGCGGCGGGTTGCAAATTGACTTGAGGATGGTGGAGCATGACTCCTTCGGTTCCTTGCTTCAATATTTTACTGGGAGTAAGCAACATAACATTTCCCTGAGAGAAAGAGAGCGTAAGCAAGGACTGAAGCTGAGTGAATATGGGATAACTGTTATAGCTACAGACAAGCTGGAAAAATTTTCTACGGAGGAAGCATTCTATCATCGGCTGGGGCTTCAGTATATCCCACCAGAGCTCAGGGAAGCTCAGGGTGAAATAGAAAAGGCTGAGCAGGGAGCTATACCAAAGCTCGTGGAGTTATCCGACATAAAGGGAAACCTCCATACGCATACTGAGTGGAGCGATGGGCATGATTCCATCGAGGAAGTGGCTCTGGCTGCCAAAGATATAGGCTATCAATATATCGCAATCACGGAACATTCTGTGGGACGTGGTATTGCTCACGGTCTTGATGTAGACAGGCTGAGGAGGCAGGTTGCTGAAATCAGAGCCCTTAGCGAGCGTTTAACCGGGATTCATGTGCTTACGGGCATCGAGGTTGATATTCGGGCGGATGGTAACTTAGACCTGCCACACGAAATTCTATCTGAATTGGATATAGTGATTGCTGCTGTACACTCCGCCATGAACCAAAGTGAGGAAAAGATGACCCGGAGGGTAATAAACGCCATAGAAAATCCCGATGTTGATATGATTGCCCACCCTACTTGCCGCCTTATAGGAGAGCGTGAGCCCGTGGCCATAGACTTAGAAGCCATCTTCCGGGCGGCAGCTAAGAATAATAAAATTATGGAGATTAACGCCATGCCTGACCGCCTTGATTTAAAAGATATTCATGCTTTCCGTGCCCGAGATTTGGGGGTAAAGCTCGCCATCGGGACCGATGCTCATAGCATTGCTCATCTGGACTTTATGCGATTCGGTGTTGGCGTTGCTCGGAGGGCTTGGTGTGAGCCACAGCATATATTAAATACTTTGCCCCTATCAGAATTACTTGCCGATTTAAATAGGAATATATGACTAAACTAACCCTAAAAAGTCTGACGACTTTTCGGGGACCCCGGCGCGGGGACTTATCTTCCACCCGAAGGCTCTCGAGCTTTTGTGGAGAGGAGCGAGCCTGTTTTTAAGGGAAAATAGAGGGATGTATGCCTGCGTGAAGGTGCTGGATTAACCGCTTAAGTGCTATAATCAGAGCAACAAATATCAAAAGGAGGAAACACGATGTTTAAAACACGCATAACCGAACTTTTCGGTATCAAGCATCCCATCGTCCAGGGTGGAATGATGTGGGTCTCCCGGCCAGAACTGGCATCCGCGGTGTCCAATGCTGGGGGTCTGGGCATCATCACGGCATTTACTTTTCCGAACCCCGCGGAGCTGACTGCTGGAATCAAGAAGACCAGAGATCTTACTGATAAACCCTTCGGAGTAAATGTAACCCTTTTACCTACTCTTCGCCCTGTGGATATTGACGGCTATTTTGATGCGGTTATCAATTCCGGAATAAAGATTGTGGAAACAGCGGGCAGAAGTCCTGAGCCATATATGGAGCGGCTTAAGGCGGCGGGAGTAAAGGTGATACACAAGTGCACCGCAGTCCGCTTCGCTCGCACCGCCCAACGAATAGGCTGCGATGCTGTTAGCATTGATGGTTTTGAGTGTGCCGGACACCCCGGCGAGGAGGACGTTACCTCCCTCATCCTGGTTCCCTTAACTGCTGATGCTGTGGAAATTCCTATTATTGCCTCTGGAGGGTTTGGCGATGGACGTGGTCTTGTTGCCGCCCTGGCACTGGGAGCGGAAGGAATGAATATGGGTACCCGTTTTATGGCAACTAAAGAGTCGCCGGTACATGACAAAGTAAAGGAACTCTTAATCAAGCTATCGGAGCGTGACACAATATTAGTGCATCGCTCACTCCGTAACACGATGAGGGCATGGAAAAACCCCACGGCTGAAAAGGTACTCGAGATGGAAAACCAAGGCGCGACTATAGAGCAATTAGCCCCGATCATCAGTGGTCAAGTAGGTCGGAGTATGCTTGAAACCGGCGATGTTGACAAGGGCTTGCTTACCGTGGGGCAGGTAGTAGGCTTTGTTCGTGACATTCCAACGGCGAAGGAGTTGATAGACAGGATAATCAAGGAAGCTGAAGAAGTCGCCTCAAATATTAGCGCTGGCGGCATGTTCAAGCCACTGCGTAAGCCAGCCGAGACTGCAAAACAGTAAATCCTGTAAATTATAGATAGCCACAGACCGTGAGCACGTAAATTGCCGTGCTGCCGTGTAAATAACACACTCATTTTCATAAATGGTATATCAGCTATAGCTCGAATATAACTATGGGAATCGAAAAGTATGGGACTTCATCCAATTTGGCGAGGAGAATTCAATGATGACTGAACAAACACACGAAAATCGACAATACCAATCTCTCTGGGGGATGGTGGAAGAAGAGCAACAAGCCACGTCAGATATTGTGCGACTGGGCATCGGCAACACAAGCGTAGTATATACCGACGATGGTGTCGTAGTGATTGATGTGCCAATGGGCAACCGTTTTGGTCGCAAAGCCGTTGAGACAATCAGGAAGCGGACCGACAAACCAGTTAATACCATTATATACACTCATGGACATATCGACCATATCTGGAGTGTGCCGGCATTTTTTGCCGATGCTGAAGCACACAAGTGTGCCAGGCCCCACATTATCGGGCACAAGAATGTAGCACGACGTTTCGACCGCTACCAGCGACTGAAGGGGCAACACGAGCATATCAATACCATCCAGTTTGCTATTCCACCAGGCGAGCCGGTCATGCCTCAGCAGTTCTATTACCCGGATATCACCTTTGATGATGCGATGCAGTTTAAGCTTGGTGGTCTGACCTTTGAGTTGTACAACTATTACGGTGAGACTGATGATTCGCTCTGGGTATGGATTCCGGAGCGGAAAACGGCGCTCGTCGGCGACCTTCTTATCAGCGGTGTGCCTAATATTGGTAACCCCTTTAAGGTCCAGCGCTGGGCGCTTGAATGGGCGCAGGCGCTGGAGGCAGTTGCCGGTAAGAACCCGGACTTCGTGGTTTCCGCAGGGCAGGTCTTGAGCAAGGACATGGCAAAGGATGTCTTATTGGATACAGCCAGATACTTGAGGTTTATAGAGGATGAAGTCGTACGTCTGCTAAATGAGGGCTGCTGGATTGAAGACATCATCGACAAAATCAAAATTCCTGAAGACCTGGCGCAGAAGCCTTGGCTGCAACCGATATATGGACATCCCACCTTTGTAATTCATGGTGTGCACCGTCGGTATGCAGGTTGGTATAACGGCAACCCGTCTGAACTTTTTCCTGCAAGGAGTACGGAGATTGCCGCAGAGGTAGTAAAGCTAGCAGGTGCAGCAAAAGTATTGCAGGAAGCCCAACACCTTAAGGCAGATGGCAATATCCAGCTATCGCTTAATGTCATCGAATTCGTAGTAAAGGGAACTCGGGAGAAGTCAGTGCGAAAAGAAGCTCTCCTGCTAAAGTCAGAACTACTCAAGGCGAGGACGGAGGTGGAACCAAGTTACATTGCCCGTAACATCTTCCGCGCCGGCGCCGCGCTAATCAAACAAGAGGCAGACAGTCTCTAGAGACAACGATAAAGATGCGGTATTAAGACATAGCTTGAAAAGAAGGAGAACAACTCCTCCAGCCCTCTGGCTTATCAGGTTGGTCATTGTTTTAAATCGTGCCTCCTCAGGACAGTACAAATCCAGCCAAAAGCCTCGCTTGAAAATGTCATTATCCGGCTGCTGTCTTGGCAACAGAACGTAATCCAGCTCATCGCATTTAGTAAGGTACATATTTCAATCTCATTGCCTGAACTATTTGACGTTTATGTTGACTTAGATGATAATTATGGCGACTAGAGGGTCGGACAATCGACCGCGTAACAGCTAGTTGATTTTGACGGGCAGCGGAGTGGTATGCCCGTTGCTTTTTGTTAGCGAAATCTAAAACGAGAGGTGCTAAAGAGTGAGAGTAGACTTCACTAAGTTAGACAGAGCTTTTAATCCTAGGTCGGTGGCGGTGGTGGGCGATAACGAACGCAGCGGTTATCAGTGGCTTAATTCGTATCGTAACTGTCAAGGCAAGCTCTACTCGGTTCAGGTTAACGCCAAGTCAATTGAGGGTATCAAAGCAATGGGGATCCCGAATTACCTCAGCCTGGTGGATATCCCGGAGCCGATAGATTTAGCCGTGGTGGCGGTGCCGCGCTCGGCTGCCCTGAAGATCCTAGATGATTGCATCCAAAAGGACGTGGCGGCGGCTTTTTTCTTTACTGCGGGCTTCGCCGAGACAGGGACTGAGGAAGGCATCAAGCTAGAACAGGCGCTCAAAGAAAAGGCGGAAGCGGCCAACCTCCACGTCATCGGACCTAACTGCATGGGCTTGTTCACTCCCAAGGTTGGTATCCAGCAGGTGCTCTCTCAGTTTATGCAGTACGAGGCTAAAGCCGGACCGCTAGGCTTCATTTCACAGAGCGGTACCCATGCTTTGGAGTTCAGTCTGGTTGCTCATCTTCAGGGATTGGACATCAGTAAGTCCGTCAGTTTCGGCAACGGGACGGTGCTGGATTCTCCAGATTATCTGGAGTATTTCGCTCAAGATCCGGAGATCGGTATCATCGGGATGTATTTGGAAGGTGTGAAGGATGGCCAGAGATTCATGAAAGTATTGAAAGAGGTCGCCGCCAAGAAACCGGTGGTTATCTGGAAGGGGGGACGGACAGGAGGAGGTGGGCGTGCGATTGCCTCACATACCGGGTCGCTGGCGGTGCCCTGGACAATATGGAAGTCAGCAGTTAAGCAGTGTGGTGCCGTGAATGTGGCCAACATGGAAGAATTGGTGGATACCCTGAAAGCTCTTCTCTATCTTCCACGTGTTCGGGGTGGTCGAGTGGCAATAACCGGGGGCTCCGGAGGGCAATCGGTGGCCATTGCTGATGTCTTTGCCGAGGCGGGCCTGGAGGTACCACGACTATCTAAAGCGTCCTATGACGAATTGGCTACCTTTTACAGTCTGATTGGCGGGGGATATCCAAACCCGATAGACACCGGCAATCAGAACCGGGCGGAGCTGAAGCGAATTCTGGAAATCCTGGAACGGGACACGAACACTGACAATATCATCTTGCTGGGGATGGCGCGCTGGGGCACGCCGGAGCAAATTCAGAGTCAGGTGGACTTGATGGCGGAAATCAAGAAAAGGTCGCCGAAGGCCGTTGTGGCGATTGTCCCCTACTCCATTCCCGAAGAGATGCAACTGGCTAGGGATCTAGCCCAGAAGTTTCAGGAAAAGGGGATTCCATCCTTCCAATCAATTGAAAGGGGTGCGCACGCTTTGAAGAATGCCCTAGACTACTATTCGTTTAAGGGTGGTGACGGTGCATAGCCAGCCTATTCCTGCATAAAAAGATACTGTGATGCTCCGTTTCCCTTGCCAGAGGTCAGAAAAGATCCCAAGAGCAATACTTCCTTCGGGTATCTCACAGACTTCGGTTTGCTGTCCTACGACTAATGTTACTGATGATGCTGTATCTTGAGTCTTTGTGCTGGTGGAGATATAATATAAATTTCCAGAATAATTGTGGAGGTGGCTGGAGTGTCCACTCAAGATACTCAGGCAATCCGAGGGCTGAAGAGTGCTATTGCTGAGGGCAAGAATTGGTATGTGGCTGTGCTTGAAGCCATTCGCCTCTGGAGTAGTCCTGAAGAGGACTACTCCGGCCGACATTATCAGTATCTTGTTGACAACGAAGCTTTCGATTGGCTAGTTCTGGCGGAGAGGCTATGTGAAGAGCTCGATGGACTTATTCCCGACAAGGAGCGGACAAATCTTCTCTTCTTTGGTATACCACCAATAGAATTATCTAAAGACGAGTTTAAGGATATAATTGGTGACTTTAAATACCAGGCTCACCTTAACTATTTCTATGGCATTCTTGTGGAAAAATTTCTCATTTTGGCTGTAAATGAAGAGATACGAAAGAAAAAGAGAGTTATAGGTTTGAACAACGATAACGGAGTAGTTGATGAGACCTACCAACGTATTTATGGTGCCACCCAATTTTCCCTTTTAAAGCAGTTCAGAAAAGAGAGACACTATCCTCAGCTAAGGTCTATAAGCCTGAACGAGCTTAATGAATTTACCTATTGGCTATTTAAATATCGTATAAAAATGCGTGATAAATCCTGCGTGGCTAGCGATACCAAAAAAGCCCTGACAAAGTTGCATGAGATATTAGAGCTTAAAGTTGGTCCAGTTCGCCCTTATGCCCCTGAAGGCTGAGAGCTGTTAGCTATCAGCCGATGAAAAGTTCAGTTGAGACAATTCTTGGAGTAACCTTTTCAATTTATCTTCAAGCATAGCAAGCTTTTGTTTCTCTCTTTCAATAACCTGAGATGGAGCTTTGCTTAAGAAGGCATTATCTCTTAGCCTGGCATCAAGTTGGGCAATTCTTCCTTTGATTTCCTCGCTTTCCTTTACCAGTCGTTGTTCCTCAGCAAGTCGATCCACCATGCCCGCCAAAGGCAGAACTACCTCAGTCTCTTTCAACACCAAAACCAGGGCTTTATCTTTAGTAGGTTCCCTTTTCTGGCGACCAAGTATTGTTAAGGGCCGAACTTTAGCCAGTGTTTCTATTATATTTGCTTGTGTGATAAGACTCGAAAGAAGCTCACCAGTATATACTTGGGCTTCAATCCATTTGCTTGGTTTTACATTATATTGAGCCCGAACGTTACGGATAGAGCGGATAATCTCTATTGCGGAGTCCATTACACGCTCTGCTTCTGGAGCAAAGGCTTTATCGTCAGCAAAGGGATAAGGAGCTATCATTATGGAAGCCGGCATTTGGCCTTTGTCAGGTAAATGTTGCTTTAAACTTTGCCACAATTCCTCGGTAACGAAAGGCATGAAAGGATGCAAAAGGCGCATTGATACCTCCAAAGTATTGGCTAGAAAGGGCAAAGGTGAAGGTGTTAATTGGCTACGAAGTCGTATTTTGGCAATTTCAATATACCAATCACAGAACTTCGACCAGACAAAATCGTAAATCTGCTGCGCTGCTTCACCAAATTGGAAATCTTCCAACAGCTCGGTAACAATTTTGACAAGCTTGTTGAGCTGGCCATCAATCCATTGGTCTTCTATTGTCTGTGGGCCGAGCACCCATCGCGATGGGTGCTCGGTTGCCTGAGCTTCTAGCTGTTCAGAGTTTAGGCTCTGAAGGATGAATCTGGTGGCATTCCACAATTTATTAACAAAGTTGCGGCTGGATTCCAATTTACTCTTGCCCAGATTTATATCATTCCCCGGTGAAGTCCCGGTAGTTAGAGCAAAGCGGAGAGCATCAACACCATACTTGCTTATAGCTTCGACAGGGTTTATAACGTTCCTTCGCAATTTGCTCATTTTTTCTCCGGTCTCATCCCGAAGCAGGCCATGGAGGTAAACAGTGTGGAAAGGTATCTCACCGGTATCCTCCAGCCCCATCATAATCATCCGGGCCACCCAGAAGAAAAGGATGTCATAACCAGTTTCCATTACCGAGCCGGGATAGAAATAGCGGAGGTCAGCAGTATCATCTGGCCAGCCTAGCGTAGAATGTGTCCATAGCGCTGAACTAAACCAGGTGTCAAGGACATCAGGGTCTTGGACGGTTTGCTTTGAACCACAATGAGTACAGACTGAAGGTTCATCTACCATTACCGCCAGTTTGCCACAGTCATGACAATACCATACTGGGATGCGATGTCCCCACCATAGTTGCCGGCTGATGCACCAGTCGCGGATGTTCTCCATCCAGTTGAGGTAGACTTTGGTAAAGCGGGAGGGGATAATGGTAATGCGTCCATCGGTTACCGCCTCAATAGCAGGCTTGGCTAGGGGGGCTACGCTGACAAACCATTGTTTGCTGGCTATTGGCTCAACTATTGTCTGGCAGCGCATGCAGTGTCCGACGGAGTGGATATAAGGCTCAACTTTCAATAGAAGACCATCCTTTTCTAGGTCAGCCAGTATCGCCTTTCGACAAGCAAAGCGGTCAAGCCCGACGTATTTCCCGGCGTTTTCGTTCATGGTCACATCCGGGTTTAATATATTTACGAGAGTCAGTCCCTGGCGTTGGGCGACCTCAAAGTCCACCGGGTCATGGGCGGGGGTGATTTTCACTGCCCCGGTGCCAAAGTCAGGGTCGACGGCTTCATCAGCAATAATTGGTATTACCCTTTTAACTGCTGGTAGAACAACCTTTCTACCGAGCCTAGCTTTGAAACGCTTGTCCTTAGGATTAACGGCGACCGCGGTATCGCCCAGTATGGTCTCCGGGCGGGTGGTGGCGACAGTGATAAAGCCATCATTCTCGGCGAGAGGATATTTGACATAATATAGGTGTCCTGCTATATCTTTGTGGTCGACCTCAAGGTCGGAGAGGGCAGTCTGGCAGCGGGGGCACCAGTTGATAATCCGCTCCCCGCGGTAGATTAAACCTTTTTCATAGAGACGAACAAAGGCAGTACGCACAGCCCGGCTTGGTCCTTCGTCCAAGGTAAAGCGTTCCCGGCTCCAATCACAGGATGAACCTACTCTCTGCTCCTGCTCGGTAATCGTTTTGTGGCACTCTTCTGCCCACTGGTACATTCTTTCCTGGAACTTCTCCCTACCCAGTTGATGGCGGTCGATCCCTTCCTTAGCCAATTGTTGCTCCATCACCACCTGAGCGGCAATACCAGCGTGGTCAATTCCGGGCAGCCAGAGGGCTGGTTCCCCTTTCATCCGGTGCCAGCGGGTCATAATATCTTCCGGAGTGAGGAAACAGACGTGTCCCATGTGAAGCTCTCCGGTGACGTTGGGCAGAGGCATAATAATAACAAAAGGCTTCTTATTGGGATCTATTTTAGGAGTGAAGTAACCCTGCTTGAGCCAGAAATCATACCATTTCTTTTCTATCTTGCCTGGCTCGTAGGCCTTGGGTATGTCAGACATTAACTCTAAACCTATCTTAGCTATCGGCTGTCAGCTGAAAGAAATCTTGATACCTAAGCAAATTCAAAATTCAAAGCTTGTTTGATCATCGGGATTTTGGCTTTGGAAGGAGCTCCGCCACCCTATCTAAAACTTTGTCTGCCACCTCTCGTTTCGGCAAGAGAGGTAAGCTATCAATTTTGCCTTCGCGGTCAATTATGGTTACTCGATTGGTGTCAGTGCCAAATCCACTATCACTAGCCGTAATATCATTAGCTACAATAAGGGCAAGTCCCTTTTGCTGGAGCTTCTGTTTAGCATTTTCCACCAAGTTGCTGCTCTCAGCGGCGAAGCCTACTTTGATGAAATTTCCCTTGACACTGTCCAAGATGTCGGGGGTGCGTTCCAGTTCTAAGGTTAAACCTGCCTCTCCTTTTTTAATCTTATCTTTAGCCGCTTTTATCGGACGATAATCAGCTACAGCGGCTGCCATAATTAGAGCGTCGGCTTGGGAAGTTACATTCTCTACTGCTTGACGCATTTCCTGAGCAGTGTTGACTTTGATGACATCAACGCCTACAGGCTCGCGCAAAGAGGTAGGTGCCGTAACAAATGTTACTTTAGCTCCCCGGTCACGGGCTGCTTCAGCCAGAGCATAGCCCATCTTCCCTGATGAGCGGTTGCTGACGTAGCGAACCGGGTCAATAGGCTCTTGAGTACCGCCGGCGGTAACCACGATATGCTTGCCAGCCAGGTCCCTATCTCTCCCCAGTATTGTGTGGATGCTGCCTATAATATCATTGATATCGGCGAGTCGCCCCACACCCACTTTGCCCGAGACTAGCCAGCCTGTGGCTGGACCAACAATCACAAAGTCACGAGCTTTGAGTTTAGACAAATTATCCTGGGTGACTGGATTATTATACATATTGGTATGCATAGCTGGTGCGATAAGCACCGGCGCCTTGGTAGCCAGCACTGTGCAGCATAGCATGTCGTCGGCAATGCCAGCAGTCAGCTTAGCAATTATATTAGCTGTAGCAGGAGCAATGACTACCATGTCAGCAGATTTAGCCAGGGAGACATGTCCAACGCTGAATTCCGAAGTCAAATCAAACATTTCAGTAACTACAGGTCTACCAGTAATGGCCCGGAGGGTAATGGGTGATATGAACTGGATGGCTTCTTTAGTCATAATTACATTAACCTTGGCCCCTGCCTGAGTTAGCTGGCTGGCAATCTCGGCTGCTTTGTAGGCAGCAATACTCCCTGTTATTCCCAAAACTATGGTTCTGTTGCTAAGCATTATTGTTCCCTGTTCATTTCATAAATGAGGCGCAGTCCAATTAAAGTTAAATCAGGATTTATTACATCTATGGCTGCTATCTCTTCGGCAAAAGGGTAAGCCTGGCCGCCGGTAGCTACCACCTTCGCCTTGCTTCCCAATTCCTGTTCTATTCGCCGAATCATGCCCTCAATAAGCCCAATGTAACCAAATATTATACCTGATTGCATAGCCGAGATAGTATTTCTACCGATGACCTGCTCAGGGTGGCTTAGCCTAATTCGAGGGAGCGCAGCGGTACGAGTAAATAAAGCTTCGGTAGCTATGGCAATCCCCGGGGCAATAGCACCACCAAGGTAATCCCCTTCCTTAGAAACAACGTCGAAGGTGGTAGCAGTGCCTAGGTCAATAATTATTAATGGCTTTACATAGAGCTTCTGGGCAGCCACGGCATTGGCCACGCGGTCAGGGCCAACCTCACGAGGATTATCCATAGAGATACGCATGCCTGTTTTAACACCAGCTTCGACCACTAAGGGTTCAGTATTCAAATATTTCTTACACAGTTCCACAAATGTGTACAGCAGTGGTGGCACGACACCGCATAATGCTACTCCAGTAACCTTTGAAGGCAGGACTTTCTCCCGCTCCATGAGGTTGAGCACCATCCCACCGTACTCGTCTGAAGTGCGATGAATGCCGGTAGCTAAATTCCAGGTAGCTTTTAGCTTATCGCCATCAAATATACCCAGCTTAATGTTGGTGTTGCCGATATCAATTGCCAATAACATAGGTACTTAGCTTTATCTTCATTCTCCTGACATTGTGAACTGAGTATAGCACTATTAGCTAATCCGTGCTACTATTGAAGCTCTGGGAAGACGGGCATCAGGTAGAAGTATTATTTTCGCCACCCCCTCCTTGCAAGTCTTGTAACTTCTTGACCATAGCCTGCCAGTGTGTGCCCTGCCAGTAGATACGATGGCAGGCAGGACATTCCGTATATTGAGTTTGAGTTTCAACAACGTGAGCGGGGATCAGGTCTTTCACCTCTTCTTTATCCCGAGCTATTAATGCTTGATTGCATTCAAGGCAAAGCGAGAAAGGTTTGAAATGATAATTTAAATTCAACGTTTTCACTACTTCCTGTACCTGGAGTTTAGGGTCATCTTGCTTAATGTGTATAGCTTTGAGTTTGCCATTTGTGACCAGACGCCTTTTCATAAATTGGCTATCTTTAGTCAGAATAACCCTGTCCTCACTAAGAGCTGTTTTGATCATTTGCCCATCGTTTTTTTGCTTAAACAGCAGAGTATCATAGCCAATCAGCCTTAACCATCGAGCCAATTTGCCCACGTTGTTATCTGCAATGAATTTGATTTCCATAGCTAGCCAGAACAAGAGAAACTGACTTGGCTGGACGATTTAGAAATATCTCCGACGGCGCATGTAGAAAAATATGGCTCCTTCTCTAATCGCCATAAGGTAAACCAAAATACCCCAAGGTGAAAGGCTTCCATAGTGTACTCGACCAGGTAGCGCGATATTCATACTGTAAATGCTGGCTATCAAGGTAGTTGGTGCTACAACTGCCATTATAATAATCAGTATCCGCAATACAGAATCGAATAAAATTCATTTGTTTATTTTAAATAATGGGTATAACTGGACACTTGGAGTCGGCTATCCGGGGGATGGCTTAGAATTCGCCACTGTTAATTCCTGGCAATTAGCTTCTGCTGTCTGTAAAGGGCTTTCTTTCAAGCGCTGGCTCCAGATATTGCTGTTACCATCTCGTCCGAGGTTCTTACTCGTCCGGCTCTGGGGAAGACATTCTTGCAAAAATACTCGTCATCTTCCGCCGTCATGGCGGCACAGCAGTCGCTGAGGACAATGACGTGCAAATCTCGCTCCTGGGCTCCTCGGGCAGTGTTAGCCACACAACCGTTGGTCACTACCCCGGTGATGACGACTGTATCTATTCCTCGGCGTCGCAGCATTAGCTCAAGGTCGCTGTTATAGAAGGCATTTGACCTGCGTTTCCAGATAATGTGGTCTCCAGGGAGAGGTTTAAGTTCATCCACAAAGTAAGCGCCAGGTGTTCCCTCTACCAGTGCTTCTCTGGGCCTCGGCGCAAGCCCCTGGAGCATCAAATCAGTAATAGCAGGGAAAACATCGGCATTATCTTTCCTGTGAACATGGCCCATAAATATGATGGGCATTCCCGCCTGCCGTGCTGCCGCTATCACCTTGGCAGTGTTGCTAATCACTGCCTTCGACTCAACCATTTTGGTTACTGTGTTGAAGGGCTCCTCCTTGCCCTTGATAAGGTCGTTCTGCATGTCAATGACCAAGAGAGCCGTCTTCTTGACATCTATTTTAGTTTCCAACATTTTAACCCTCCAGATTTACCTATTTGGCTATATTTGTTTAGTTAGTCCTATTATAAGTCAACAACTGAATAGCGTAAAGTCTACTGACCAGCCTTATCACTTTTTGCTGCCATTAGAGACTGCTTAAAGAGTAGTGGTTGAGATCATCCCCCCCGTTTGGTTCTGGCAAGGTTTTCAAAACCGGAAAGTAATTATTGGTCGATAGCCATAGCTTTGCCTTCGCTAGACGTTTCTTGGTATAATTGGCCAGCAAGACTTGACTTAATAGGCCGGGATAAAAGGCGAAAATGAATAACGGGATAGAAGCAGCGCAAGCGAAGGCAAAGGCCATCGTGGACAACGTTGAGCAGGTCCTTGTTGGCAAGAGAGACAAAGTTGAGCTTGCCGTTATCGCCCTGATCAGCCAGGGACATGTGCTGCTTGAGGATATACCGGGAGTGGGTAAGACAATGCTCGCCCGTAGCTTAGCCAAGTCTCTGGACTGCAGTTTCAAACGCATCCAGTTCACCCCGGATATGCTACCTAGCGATATAATCGGCGTTTCTATTTATAATCAGAAGACCAGCAATTTTGAGTTTTATCGCGGACCCGTGATGGCCCAGATTGTGCTGGCTGACGAAATGAATCGGGGAACACCTAAGCTACAGTCTGCCTTGCTGGAGTGCATGGAAGAACGACAAATCACTATTGACGGCGTGGCGCACAAAATGCCTAACCCCTTCCACATTCTAGCAACCCAGAGCCCTATTGAGTATGAAAGCACCTTCCCTCTCCCCGAAACCCAACTTGATCGGTTCCTGATGCGCATAAGCCTCGGGTACCCATCAGTCTCAGATGAAATCATCATTATGGACCGCCAGCGGTACCATCATCCCATTATGACTCTGCAAGCAGTGGCGACCAGTGCTGATGTTGAGATGCTTCAGATGGCGGTTAAGGACGTTTATATTGACGACCTGATAAAGCAGTACATTGCCGATTTGGTCGGAGCTACACGCAATCATCCTGCCATTCTCCTTGGTGCCTCACCCCGCGCCTCTCTGGCACTCTACCGTACTGCACAGGCCAAAGCACTGATTAGCGGTCGTGATTATGTCTTACCCGATGATGTGAAAGCACTAGCTGAACCTGTCTTGGCACATCGTATAATAGTTAGCCTGACAGATTCTTCGGGTGATAAAAGCGGGCGCGATATGGTTACTCAGATCCTTGAGACCGTATCTGTCCCCTGTGCCCCAGCTAAGTGAGGAGGGCCGAGTAAAACTCTTAGCCTAATACTGCCGTTAAGGAGTGGTGTCGATGAAAAGGCAGGGGATAGTCGTGATTGTTGTGCTTGTGGCTCTTTTAGCCTTGGCATTAGTCAGCGGTTCTATTCTTCTCCTGCGACTCTTTTTCCTCTCGGTATTGGTGACGGCCGTGAGTTTTGTGTGGGTAAGGTGGAGCCTGCATCGCCTCAGCGTGGACACTACACAACTACCCGAACGCCTTGAGGTGGGTGATACCTTTCAGCGAGAGGTCATAATTTATAATCACGGTAAATTGCCTAGGCTTTGGCTCAAAGTCGAAGATGATACTGACTTGCCTGGTCACCAAGATACGGCAAGTATCAACATCGCCAGACAAAGTTCTTACTGCTGGCAGGCAAATTTCAAATGCCGGAAAAGGGGGCGTTATCATCTGGGACCGGTGACACTAACAGCTGCTGACCCTCTGGAGATTTTCACCGGTACCCGGACCCTGGGAAAAGAGCAGGAAATCACAGTCTACCCGGCGACTATTGACCTACCCCTCTTCAACTTTGCTTCCTTTAGTGGCTCTGGCCCCAGGTCTGGCTACCAGTCAATCAGGGGCATCAGTTCCCGTGCCTCCAGTGTGCGGGAATTTACCAGTGGCGATAGCCTCCACCACATCCACTGGCGCAGTACCGCCCGCATGGGAAAACTGATGGTGAAGACATTTGACGCTGAGCGTTCTTATAACCCTCCCGAAGTTGCCTGGATACTTTTTGATATGAATGAGAAAGCTCATTTTGGTCGTGGAGAAGAGACGAGTGAGGAGTACACTATTACTATCGCCGCTTCAATGGTCAAAGCGTGTTTGCAGAGCGGGATGCAAGTGGGTATACTCGCTTCGGACGAGCGTCATAGTCTCATAACACCCGAAACAGGTGAGAAGCAATTATGGGATATACTGGAAACCTTAGCCCTGATGAAAGCCAACAGAGAACTGACATTGAGTGAATTGTTCTCATATCATTTGGATGGTTTCCGCGATAACTCCCTGGTCATCATTGTTGCTACCTCAGCCTCGGAGAATCTAGCAGAGGTCGTCCATCAATTAAGAAACCGGGTTGCTTCAATGCTGGTCGTACTAGTGGATGCTGCCAACTTTGGTGGGCCCCCGTGGTCAATCCAAATGGCTCAGTCGTTAATCCGGTCAGGAGCCCAGGTCTATACCATTGGAAAGGACTCCAATCTGGTTGAAGTGACTGAACGGCAAGGCCGCGCCACTTTGTCCGCTACTCGTGTGAGTAAGACACCATGTTTCGGAGTATAAGCAAGAAGTTAGTCATCCGGTGCTGGCAGATAATACGACAGGTTTGCCTCGGCAGCAATCTGTTGGGGTGGCTGGGCGTCGGATTTGGCTTCCTTACCTCAGCAATCGCTATATGGTCAATAGAGCATGCTCACTGGATTACTCCCCAACCATCGCTGATAACAGTACTGGGTCTGGCCATAGCATTAGGTGTCATTCTGGCAAACACACGCATTCCCGGCAGGATTGCGGTTCCTATTATGCTTCTCATTGGGCTGGTGGTAACTGCCTGGCAAGCAGCCCGACCTTTTACCCCTGCTCAGGAAATATCTTCATTACAACTGTGGTGGCAGACGATCAGCACTTCTCGTCCCGCCGATAGCACGCTTTACTTTGCCATGTCTCTTACCTTAATTAGCTGGTTCATGGGCTTCATTTCAGCCTGGTTTATCCTGAGAAAACGCAGTGCCTGGCTCCCTGTCATTCTGGGCATGGTAGTACTGCTCGTTAACCTTATTAATCTCCCGCGGGATATGTACTACTTTTTCCCGCTTTATTGCCTGTCTGCCATCTTAACCATCGCCACAGTATCTTTGGCAAAAAAAGGAGACATCCTCCTTCAATGGAAGGAGCAGTCTGTCCGGCGTGGCACCGCTTTGTTTTCGGTGGCAGTGTTTAGCATCGCCGCTGTCACCATCGGTGTCGCGTACCTTGTGCCGTCACCTAACCCCAACGGCATGAGCATGAAGATCGATGCGACCTCATTCTACTTTGAAAACATTGAAGGACGCTGGTTCGATATCTTCGCGAATGTATACTCAAAGTGGGAGATAGTGGTGAGTCGACATCAAGAAAGGCTTCTTTTTACAGACCCAATAGAGAGAAGCAATGATGTGCGTTTTTGGGTTGATGCCGAAGATTCTGGTTACTGGCGCACCCGCAGTTACGATGTCTATGAATCGTGGGGCTGGACAAGCACCGTTGGTTTCGAACAAAGCCTGCTGCCGGGAGAGTCAATCACTTACGATGCAGTCTCCCCGGAGAGCAATACCGTGACTTACGTCATTGAGCACCGGCTGAAGACTGACATTGTTCTCTCTAGTGGCAGGATAGCTTCCGTCAGCATTCCTGTCAAATTACAGACCCCCTTGCCCCTGTCGGAAGGATTGCAGGACATTACGGCAATCGTTGTAACACAAACAATCGAGCCTTATGAACGTTACCAAGTTATGACCAGCTTCACCATTGCCACGCCGGAAGAGCTGACGAGAGCTGGCGAGAAATATCCGGACTGGGTCACCAGTCATTATCTTCAACTGCCGGACAGTCTACCTGAACTGGTCAGGAAACTCAGTGAGGACATCACATGTGATGCCCAAACACCCTACGATAAGGCTATTGCCATTAAGGATTATCTGACGAAGTTCGAATACGACAGGAACGTCCAAGCTCCCCCGAAGGGCTTTGACGGTGTTGACTATTTTCTGTTCAAAACAGAGAGAGGGGTTTGTACCAATTTTGCCTCAGCGATGGCGGTGATGTTGCGCTCCGTTGGCGTACCGGCTAGGCTCGCCCGAGGCTATTTTCGGGGCGAGCTGGATGAGGTCACCGGCAATTATATCATTCGTGGTCTCAATTCCCATGCCTGGGTAGAGGTCTACTTCCCGAAATATGGCTGGATTATATTTGAACCTACCCCAACTAGGTCACAAGCCACCACTGAAGACATAAGTAGAGGAGATATAATCAGCGACGAAGGCTACAACCTGTTCTTTTCCGACAGTGAGGAACTGCCTTTCTGGATGTTAGAAGACGACACACCGGGAATTAAGGATACTAGGCGAACATCACCGTTGCCTTATGTTTTTAAGTTCCTCGGTGTCACTATCCTGTTGGCTATAGCGTTCTTTGCTGTCCGCCAATTCTTCGACCGCAGAGTAAGCAAGCTCAAGCGGGTTAAAACAGCTGCTGACGCCTATGACCGCATGCGCTATCTGGCTGGCGAAGGCGCCTTAGGGGTATTTGACCACGAGACACCGTTCGAGTTCAGCCGCCGTCTGATTGAATACTTGCCGGGGCAGGAAGAAAACGTTAACAGAGTTGTTCAGGCCTTTGTTACTGTGAAATATAGCCCTAGGAAGGAATTAGACGAGCGGAGTATAGCTTGGCTCCAAAAAGCGTGGGTGAGATTATGCCCGCCTCTGGTGAAATGTATACCCCTTCTGAGAAGGTGGACGCTACTCAGACCTCCTCGGTGGCTAAGTTGATGTTTGCTGGGCTAGCGAAAACCAGCATGAATGGCTGCCCCAATACACCGTATAAATTAGCTAGGATAATGGGCTCTTATTTTACTACTTCATTGAACATTCTGGCTTGCTAGTCGAGAGCCAAGTCTGGTTAAGGGACGTTGGTTTTTGTTTCTGATGAGGCTATGGCTTAACGGGGAGGGTATTGAGCACGGCTAGGCCCATCGGTCGAGATTATGTTATATACGGGATTTGTAAAGTCGTGTTTGACAGAATTAATTATTATATGGCATACTGTACTCCGATTTTGGGAAAACTGAAATATTATAGGAGGTTAAAGAATGCCAGTTAATATGATTGTTTGCTGCAAGCAAGTGCCTGACCCTGAAGCGCCACCGGCGGTGTTTAAGGTAGTAAACAACAAAATGACTTTGCCGCCAGACGTAAAACCTGTAATCGGTCAATACGAGGAATTCGCCTTGGAAGCTGCCCTCAAAATCAAGGAT
>Ga0315547_1001082_pt1 | contig 22898 bp, 19 predicted proteins | sample SalMarSW160240MG_2_FD_202542 | JGI IMG/M metagenome (GOLD analysis project Ga0315547, IMG submission 202542) | Salt marsh sediment microbial communities from the Plum Island Ecosystem LTER, Massachusetts, United States - Salt Marsh Sediment SW1601-240 ...
TGATTCACATCGCCCGTGAAGGTTTGTTCTGTTTCCAGATATTTGATGTGCACGGTAACTGTTTCTTTGTTCAACCCGTTGCGCCTCGAAGTTTAGCCAGCACTTCTTCCTCAATCCATCTTTCGCCCTGAGTTGTCAACTTGAAATCGGGTCTCGCCGGGTCTGGTTTAAAAACTATTCCCCGTTTCGTCATCTCATTGAGGCGAGCCGGCACCATGGACCTGATTCCGCTTGAAGCCAGCAGCCGCTTGATCTGGGTGGCTGTGCTGGAGTTTTTGTCAGAGGCAAACAATACTAGTCCGATGGCTTCGTAGTGGGTGAGTTTCTCTCTGGTGGTTATTATGGGTCCTTCGGTTGTGAGTTCAATTATTCCGTCTAACTGCGTCTTTATTGAGGGAGCCAGATTTGAGGAGATTAAGCTGCTTACCTCATTCACGAATTGGGGCGGCATAGTCTTCAGTGTTGTGATAATTTCTTGAGCGCTGTCTCCTTCGACAACTATTTCTCCGAAAGGAGCCTTAACTCGCACCCGAACTTTAGCCATTCTCGCGTTTTCCTCCAGCTAAAACATACACATAGCCCTTATCAGTCTTCCACCTCTTTATCTTATTTTTCCTAACCAACCAAGCCAGCACCCCCGAAAGGGTTGTGGAGGGATAATAGACAGCATTAGCCTTCAAAGCCTCCCCCAGTTCAGTTAAGCCTCTAGGTTGCCTGCCCCAATCAGACCTAAGAAGCTGCAAAACGGCTTCGCTGCAACTCGAAGAGGCGACTGAAGGAAAAACGGAACTAACAGACTGGGAGGTTTCTTCTCCCTTTTTGGTTAACTCAAACGCTTTAGAAACCGTTTCCATTAACTGTGGAAGCTCCTCGATGGTTTTCATGACCTCTTCTCGGGTTCCAGAAATTTCATCTCCCTCTGCCCAATCTTTACGCGAAAAGAAAAAGGTATTTCCATCAGATTCTCCACAACAAAATACGATGCAACAGCATTTAGAATTTGCTTACATATTAGGAGACTAATAACAGTGCATTGTTGAAAACAAGCTTTTTCTCGTATTTTTATTGAAGAAAAAATCTTTAAATAGCGCACAGCCTACACTAAAAATAAAAAGCATTAAGGGGGTAAAAATATGGTTTTAGGAAAAAAGGACAGAAAACGTATCGCATGGGTTAAATCGTTCAAGTCGGGGGAAAAGTGGTTCCTCAAATTGGCGAAGCAGCACGGGGAGAAGGAGGGCACCCAGAAAAATTACGCAATGGCGCTTGAGCGATTTTGCGAATACCTCGGCAAAAACCCGGATGAGATAATGGCGCAATATTTCGTTGACATCAAGGAGGACACAAATCAGGGCGTTCAGGACTGGAACGACAACCTCGATTTTTTCGTTCCGTTGGTCATCAAAAAATATGGACTTAGCCGAAGCCGCGCGAAAGACCACTTTGCCGCGGTCAAATCGTTCTTCGACAATAACGCGGCAATCAAATTGACAGCGAAGACCCCGGAGGCACATTCGATGGAGAGGTTACCCGTAACCATAGATGACATCCGCGACAAAATCCTGCCGCACGCAGATATTCAGGAAACATTCATCGTTTTATTTTTGAAGGACTCGGGAGTCAGCCAAGCCGAGGCATTACGGTTCAACGTGGGCGACATCGAGGACTTAGGTAACGGGTTCGCGTATATGCGGGTCTTCAGAAAAAAGGAGGGAGTCAACTACGAGACCTTTATTGGACCTAACGCAATGAAGGCGATGCAGCAATACCTCGAATATCGTAAACGCGAGGACGAAACCATAAGCGACGACTCACCGCTGATAACGAAGAAGAATAAATTGGGGGAGCGGCTAACGGGTTCGCTGATTAGCTGGCAATTAACGAAGCTTGGGAAGAAGGCTGGTGTAGAATTATCTACGCACCGACTCCGCAAAACCTTCGAAACCTTTTTGGCAATCGGCAAAGTCCACCCGATCATCCTAAAATATTGGATGGGGCACAAAGTCAAAGGCGGCAGAGACATCGAATCGCGCTATATTATCCCGCCGAAGTCGAAGCAAACGGAAGCGTATATGGAAGCCTACGAGCACATCGACATCAGCGGGCAATCGTTAGCTGAACTTAAGCGCAGACAGGAAATATCCGAGGCAATAATGGACAAACTTATGAGCGGCGAAGCATTAACGGACTCCGACAGGCAAAATATGAAGCGTTACGGGATCAGGTTAAGGGAAAGAGCGAAACGGTCAACGGAAAACGCGGATTGCCCCGACGGAAAAAATTGCCCCGTCTTCAAGGAGATAGGCGAAGATGAATTGTTACACCATCTACAAGATGGCTGGAAGGTTGCGCATAATCTCCAGAACGGGAAGGTTATAATCCAGCGGGATTAGACTTTCCCGATTTTTTTGCACCTATCGATACTGCCCATGGATAACTTCGAACTTATCCATACGTTATATCGATAGGTCTTCAGGATTTTCTGTGCCTGATATTATCGGGCATTTATGGGGACAATGGGATAAAGCGGTTCCACAAAACACTATCTGATCCAAAATCAGCGCGTGAATTGCATATCTTGTGCGCCACGCTTTTACTGGGTAAAAAAAAAGAACTAGAGAGTAAAAATAGGTCGTTAAAACGTTGGCGCACGCGATACGCAAAGAACAACCTGATTCAAAAAAGCAAACCATTTTAGGAGACTATAGCTGAAGGTTTTTTGTGCCTGATGTTATTGGGCATTTATGAAGGTAGGCGGGCAGCTCGAAACGGGACTCCTTCGCTCGCTTCGCATCTAGGTATAACGTTGTAATGTGCGTTAACGGATTAATTAACTCCTTGAAGTAGGTGCGCTGTGAACTGTGCGAAGTGGTTGAAGTAGTCCATTGTTAACTTAAGGTGCCTTTGCTTAGATGCACTACAGAAGATTGAGTGAACCACGTAATATAACTATAAATGATTCTCTCAAATTCCCATAGTACACATCAATGCTTCAACCTGCTACCAACGGATTGATAATAGCGCCACAACCAAGTTTCGTTGCCGCGGCGCCTATCGCAGCCCCAGCCCTAAACAAACAAAAGGTAAGAAAGAAAGGCTACAAAAAAATAGAGCCGTTTAAAGTTACGTTGTAGTTACGTTACCCATATTTGCATATAGCTCTGGAAATGCGATAGGGAGCGGTTACAATTTTTTTTTACCTGTCGATATACGTCTAGCCGAAGTTCAAACTTCGGTTAGGGCTATATCGTGACCCCCAAATTATTTTCGGTGATAGCCTGCGCGTTCAGCATCCTTCTTACAATCGGTCACCAAAAATCTCTTCCTTTGATGGTCTGTAACCATGATGCTTACGGTTGCAACGATCGCATTTCAGCTCGACTTCTTTCGGGTCTGGCAGCCGCCCCGTTCGCATATACTCCAATACCTCAAGCGATCGGTTGCGCCCGTAACCTAAAGGCTCCCCGCGATCGAATGCTTTGTGATGAATAATAAGGTCATCTGGATGGAATAACTTGCCGCAATCGGCGCATCGGCTGCCCATCTTCCGAATCATTTCGCGGCGCGCTTCTAATCGGGTTACCATCCATTAATCCCTCCAACTATGGTCAGGCGCAAAATCGGATAAATCCACTTCGAGCGTAACCTCAACGTCGTCAACGGTTATCTCCCTATGGCAATGTGGGCACTCAACGGTAACGGATGTGTATCCCCTAACTTCAACCACAATTAGCGCCTCCAAATACGATTTTTTGCATATTCGGTTAACCTAAAAACTACGGGCGAAATAGGTGGAACTAAAACGAATTGCATACCAAGCCACGACACGTATTGCGTTAAAGTTAGTTTAGTTACAAAGATAACGTAAGGTGAAAGGAAAATCGTCCACGTAACCGAACCGACAAGAGCCTCTACAAGTAACCGTTTAATGCGATTCAGCATAATTACTACCTCCAACCAGCCGAGAAGAAACAGTGCGTCCGTTGGATACTCTTAGCGAGTGGTCTGTCTAACGTTACTCCTCGCCGCTTTTCGCACCCGATGATCTCCCTTACGCACCCGACCATTATCGCATTGGTGCGCTTATCCTGCCTTCGGGCGTTCGAAGAGTGCGCTTTACGCACCAAATTCTTGAAAAATTCGCAAATCACTAGCTTTGCTCCTCGTTGGTTTTCGCACTCGTGCATACTCTTTACGCACTTTTTCATTGCTGGTTGGTGCGTGAAACCCGCCTTCGCAGGTTCGAGAAATGCGTTTTGCGCACTAGAATCCTGAGAATAGTTTTCGTTCAGACTTTTCATATTTTTCACCTTAACGTACTTTCTGACCGCTTATCGTTTTCTCAACTTTTAATAACATCTTCGAAAGCCTCCAATATACGTTCATTATTAAGGCCATATTCTCTGGCTAATACAGAAAGAACAATGGAGAGGTTCAATTGTTTGCATAGAATCTTACACGCAGCTGGATGGTTCATGCGCCGTTTTTAGAAGGATACAAGTTCTAGGTTGCGCGGTCCATATCGCAAATCCAGACCTATATACAAACAAGATTGAGGTAAGTGAAAGCTAACTTTAAACTGTCTATTTTTTTAGTACGTTTCTTTCTTCTCCTTTGTTTGTATAGGCCTGTGGCTGCGATACTAACCGTTCACCCTGTTTTCTCACCCCTTGAACATCTCATCGAATGACGTTAATCTCTCGACAACTTCGGTTCGCTCCGACAGCTCGATGTGCTTCGGTTCAATCTTCTTTACGCCCCACAGCTTTCTGAACTTGCGGCTCGTAAACCATTTGAACTCCTCTTTCAGGCGCATGGTGTAACCCGTCCTTGTCCCAGCTTCGGTTTCAATAGGGGTCTTTTCCAAATCGACGAGTTCTAGGATCTCCAATGTTTTCATGGACCGGATGGCTGTTCTTCGCGAGCATTTCAGGTCGCGCATCAAATCCGAGGTAGTAACGCTTCCTTCCTTCTTCAAAAGATACTTGAAGGCGTTCACCCTGTCATATGGGGCACTACTCAGGGTGACTTCTATGGCCAATGGCAGGTCTTTTATGGTAAGCTGTTTTCTTCCTTGGATTATCGCGTGTCCTTTTGCTAAGTTGTAAAGTGCCTCTCTTGCTCTGTCGGCATGTTCTATCGTGGGCGTCGAGAAGTAAGTTTTCTCCCCGCTATAGTCTTCTTTGACGGCAACGTTGACTTTACCCCGTAGTCTAACTAGCAATAGTGCCAACTGAATAATTCGAAGCAAAACTTCTTCAGGGTCTTCCTTCGGGTTCCATTCAACCTCCCCCGTTTGCCAAACATTTTTCAGAAACTGCAGGGTCGCTTTGTTGCATTCCTTCACTCTTTGTCTATAGGTTGATTTCCTCATTTCCTTAAGATGTTCATCAACTGTCTTTCTTTCCGTTCCCACCTCGTAGAAATACATTCGGGCACCAAGGTTTCCGAACAAATTCCAAACTGCGTATGGAATAGGCGTCGTGGCTGCAATCCAAGTGAACATGTAGTCGCCAGAGTATCCTCTTGTTCCATGAACGCCTGACTCAGTTGTTAGTCCCCTACCGTCCAAAACACGTGTTAAAGTTGACAGGTTCTCCTTCAATCTTTCAGGGATTAACCCAAATAGCGGATTCAGGTCGGAAGTGATGAGAACTTTGTCCTTCAATTTTGGCAGCAAATCAACTTGTTCTAGTTCCTTCTTGCTTTTTTGTGGCGCATGACTCACGAAGCTGGCGGGTGTGAACTTGTCAGTCCTGTGAGAATGAACGAATTCATCAAAGAAACTCAACGTAGTAGACTTTCCGCAGCCGGGAACGCCCTGCAACACCAAGGCAAAAGGAAGTGCATCTTTGATTAGGAGGATGGCTACGGTTGATGCGCAGGCTTCAGCGTAGGGCCAGAGGTCAGGAAAATTCTTAGTTATGACTTTATGCCATTCATCATAGGTTATAGGCTCTCCAACTTTCATCCACTGCTGTCTAAGGGGGTTGAAGAATGGGCAGTTTTCTCTGTCACAAAAAGCAGCTAGAGCTTCCGAGGAGCAACCTAAACTGTACCTTCCATCCTGAACCCCTTGATATGCGGAGTGAACTGTTTTTTCAATTTCTTGTCCTTCAGGGAATGGTGAAACATCTTGTTTGCAGCGGGTGGCGAACTCGTAGCCGAGCTTAATTGTCTCCTCTTCGCTTAGTCCCTTTCTGCTCCAATAAACTGCTAACTGGAACAGTGAGAGATTCCGCATGTCTTCCTCTGCGCCCTGTTCGAATAGCCTCTGGACACATGGCGGGTCTTCTTTTCCCAGAGAAGTAAGATCAGAATCAATGAATGATTCCTTTCGTCTCTGTTTCCACTCCTCGACCTTCTTCAGATGTTCTTGAAAGAGATTTACAGCTTTTGGGACGGGAGTGACTTGAGGTGCTGCAAAAGGTTGTGATCTGGGTCTGATGGCTCTCTTTTTGATTTCTTCAATGTTGAGCTTTTCTAGTTCTGTGAAGGTTAATGGGATTTTGTATAGTTTTGATTTTTGGTGTTTAGACCCGATTAGTCGCCAAAGCCGTCTTCTTTCATAGACTTTGGTGTCAACTGTTTTTAGGTTGAGTTTGGATACAAAATACTTGACCATCGATTTCCATATCAAGGGTAAATCGGTGTGGGCTTCAACCCCAAAAACTTTGTAATCAACCGACAAGCTTATGCCTTTCATGCCCGAAAATGCTATTTTAATATTCTCTTCTGGAATACTATAGTCCCTGATTAGGGTTTTAACTAACGCAACGGCTTCCTTTTTTGCTATATTGGGATATTCTTCGTTGTCTAGATCGATATAGAAATCGCTGATTACTCCACCAACATAAGGGTCTTCTGTTGGGTACATAAAGATAGACCGAAACAATCCTCGTTCGCTATCTTTATGCTTGTGTTGCCAATTTGGGACAACAGAAACCAATATCATGTTAGGTGGAGTCATACGTTTGATTCCATCAGAAACTTCGATATACCAATCTTGCATTTTAATCCCGGAAAATGTCCTGTAAGTCATGCGGAGCAGGAGGTAAACATCTGTGATAAACCTCAACGTTTCCCTTGTAGAAGTGAAAGATGATTTCGCCTCGGTGGTTGCTTTCACATAAATATTCTATTGTTATGGTCACTCCTCTGCTGGTGTTTATTTCGTCTTTAATGGAGATGTTTTCTTTGACGATAGATATTTTATCTCGGCGTCTATGAACAGTAGTTTTGATTATATGCAAGTACTCAAAATTGCACTGAGGGCAAAGAAGAAGCGAGCGGCCGATTATAAACTTGTTTGAGAATTTTAACTTTATTGACTCTATGTTGTTTTTCATCGAGTACACCTATCGCTTTCCAACAATGCCTTATTCGTTGTGACAAAAATCTTTTTAAGCATACACTTTTATGTATACTTTGATGTTAAAATCATGTCGTCATATCCCGCCAAGAAGAAACACATTTACGCTTACCGGAGGCGTAAAAGGGCTAAAAAATATCTGCAAAAGTTGGATAAGATCATTGATGAATCTAGTACAAAAGACCTCAAGAAAATAAGGGACAAAATCAATGATTTATGGTGGAAGATACAAGAGAATTTAGGATTTTTTGATGATTTTAGTCCTTGGCGGGAATTTAGAAAGAGCAAACTTGAGAAAAAGATAGAGAAAGGAGAAGTACGATTTGGTGTTGCGGCTGCTCAGTATGTCTGCCCTGTTTGTTCAAAGAAAGGATATTTGTATTCTCCAGATCTGGAACGTGAAAAATTAGATCTATACGTTTTACATATTTTTTGGAAAGAAAAAGAAGCAGAGATCTGTCATATTGGTAAGACAAAAAGAAAACAAATATTGATTGAAACTCTTCCAAAAGAAGGAATATTGACCCTTAGATGGTAGAATAGGAATGATTGATTATATAATAAAATCAAATTATTGGGGTCGAGTTAGATTTGTACGAAGACATCGTTTCTCATTATGTGCAAAATCTGAATAGGCTTCTAGCTGAACCAAGATTGAGTTTTGCTGTTGCAACTTCCAAAGATGTTCCCAAGGCGTCAGGGGTTTACGTGATTTATGACAAGAGAACGGATTTGATAATCTATGCTGGCAGGACAAGGAACCTGAAGAGACGGTTATTGGGCGACCACAAAAGTGGGAACGTAAAGGGCAGTCAGTTTAGGAAGGCGTTGGGGCGTAATTTTGTCTTGAAGTCCGAAGATGAGATTACCCACTACATTCTAAAGAATTGTAGCTTCCAGTTTTTCCCTCTTGAAGAATTTGAGGAAATTGTGAGGCTGGAACACTTTACCATAGCTGTGTTGGGTCCTATTCTTAATGTTCGATTGAAACAGTAATCCAGAGAAAGTATGGGAAAATTAAGTCTCTAACTTTGGGAACAGACTTTTTTGATTTTTTCTGAGCCTATCGAGCAGCCGGATATAACCTATGATTTAAGCCTTCATTTTCGAAATCAATTGAACAATTCTTAGTGCGTCATCTCTATACGATCTCGTCCCAATTTTCTTCATCATTTCTCTTAGAACATCTGAGATTTTCCACACCTCTATGCCATAGACAGCTTTCGCCTGTTCAATCACCTTGCTATCCTGTACATCCCATACGACCAGCACTTTCTTGTAGTCTGAACTGCCGAAAATCGCCTTAACATTATCAACTACAATCTGAGGCGTGAACTTGATTTCGTTTAGGGTATCCAAGCCCCTCCTGTGTTTGCGACCATTCTTTGTCTGGGTGTCCTTCATTCTCAGGCGGAAACCTCTCCCCGTCGCCACCCGAACCTCTATGTGGTATTTTTCGTTCGTTCGGGGGTCATACGCCAGCAGGTCAACTTCTTTTCCTCCTCCTAGCATAACGTTGGTCATTGTGAAGCACTTCTTTACGAGTTGCATGTAGCGCTCTACGATGTGGACTTCTGGTTCCAAAATATTTCACTGATAGGGAATTTGAGCAACTTACATATAATTCATTCCGTTGAACCTAACCCGATTTATCGTGTTATGATATTATCAATCGAATATGGTTCATGATTAACAAGGGTTTGAACGTGAAAATATCCGCATTACTGCAGGCACCATGCGTTAGAATCCTTCTTTTCCTTTACAAAAAAGGTGAAGTGAGATACACGGACTTAACGAATCTGATATCTAGCAGAGGAACGCTTTCCCTTAACCTCAAAGAATTAGACGCAGAGGGCTTGATACAGAGGAGAGTTGTGACAACAAAACCCATACAGGCGTATTACTCGTTAACCGAAAAAGGCACGGAAATTGCCAAACATTTTGACAAGATCAACGAGAAGCTATAAAGCGTATGCCTCCATGTCCTCGCTGCATCCGTAGGCCTTATCACACATCGCAAGCCAAGACAACATCACAGTAACAGTGTCTGCACGGTCACGTTGACGTTAAGGCTTTGAGTTCGTTAGATCGCGGATTCTCCTATCTGAAAAAGTATCTTCTCAAAAGCATTGATCAAAGACTAAAAACTCGTTGGCATTAAAGACACTGGCTTTATGTTGGTTATTCGATAAACGCGCATTCTCTGTAAGCGGAAAATTCCGTCAGATGCTCACCGACTTGATAAAGACTAAGCATAACTCAAACCACAAAACACAACAAACCACACTAAAAGGAGAAATCATCCAAGAATACACTTATTACGTGTTGGGATTTGTTCCTGCAGATGTTATTCGCCTAAAAAAAGACGCTTGGTTTAGTACATTAAGTAATGACCAGATAACATTGGTTGAAAAATATCTGCAAGAATCCTATAATTAGGATCAGGAAAATAATTGTTTTAAGAATAATAAGGCATAATCATTAAGGGGGAAGTTGAATTTGAATAACAATTGGGTTTTTCCACTGGTTGTTTTTGTAATATTGTTGTTGATTTCAAATGTCCTATTTTATTCCTTGTATGAAAACAGCTTACAAAAAAACAATGAATTGGTTACTGAAAATAATGATCTTAACGGAACTTATCAGACATTTCGGAGTGACGTTTTCAAATCTGTTGAGGTGAATCGCACCCCGGTCACGATTGTATATTATACAAATTTTAGTAACAATGAGCAAATAATCACATTATCGGTGCCTTATGAAAAATACAATTCCACTACTTACTCAAACCATCGTATTTGGAATAATGAAACTTTGGAACCTGCTAAAGACTATATCACAAACAATGAAACAATAGTTAGTCAAATTGTTGAAACTGTAATTAATCAGACAAGAAGCGAGGAAGAACTAGCAAACGCATTGTTAGATTTTGTTCAAGATAAGCAAAATGGGTTGAGTATCCGGTATTATCCTACTCGTGAATTGAAATATCCAATTGAAACCCTTGTTGAAATGGGTGGAGATTGTGATACACATGCGATTTTGTATGCAACCTTAATGAAAGCAGCCAGATTCAAAGTCTTGTTATTATACTCTAATGAAAAAATAGACGATCAGCACCATGTCGCAATTGCTGTACACCTTGAAAAACCGCCCCAAAATTCCCAACCAGACATTGAGGATTCTGTTTTTACTTACAACGGAGAAGAATATTATTACGCTGAAACAACAGGTTGGGGCTGGCGAGTTGGAGATTTACCATCAAAATTTCAAAATTTGACATTCCGGACAATGCCCTTATGAAAATGTTAACTATGCATAATCGTTGAATGGATTACCGTGAAAAATTACCTGTAGGCGCGCGCCGATCTTCTCCACGAAACCGCAAGCCCTTACCCTGATCGTTTAGCCCTCGCTGAGTTCTCGGCTGCGGTATGCAAAGCCGAGACGAAGCGAAAAGGAGCGTGCCCACTCCCTTACGTAACAGTAGGCGGAACGGCCTCCGCCGAAAAATATCCTGAGCGAGCTTCGAGGCTGCTAATAACAACAGGTTTTATATACGAAAAGGGAATACATAGTGGAATTGAGATAAAAAGGATATTGTGGAGAGTAGAGGTACATAGTAGACAAAAAGAACATAAAGGTTTCTCTTGAAAATCACATTAAACTTGTTGAGTTATCTGGTAAACTTCAAGCAATGAGAAAAAAGAATCAAACAATAGACGATGCTATTTCATACCTTTTTGAAAACATAGAGAGTGAGAAAAATGAGAATTCAAAATCAAGCTAATTTAAGAAAAATGGAGAGGGAATAAATGAAAAAACTCACGGTAGATTCAGTTTTTAAAGACCCAAGAATAAAATATAGTTTACGAATCTTTACTAAAAAAGAAATTGATTCTCTACAACTATTTGAAAAAAAGGGTAAAATATATTTAACAAGTTTTTTGACAGACAGAAAACTATACGCAAAACCAGAAGAGATTATTCGCCAGCTTTTTGTTCAAAAATTAATGCAAGAATATCAATATCCCGCTGAAAGGATAGCCCTAGAAAAGGAAGTATGGTTTGGTGCGGGCATACATGAGAAGAGAGCAGACATTGTTGTCTTCCATAAAGACATGGAACATCCCTACATTATTGTGGAGGTAAAAAAACCAAGCAGAAAGGATGGAATACAACAATTAAAGTCATATTGCAATGCAGAAGGGTCTCCAATTGGGGTATGGTCTAATGGAGAAGAAATTGTTGTACTTCATAGAGAAGAACCAAATATTTTTTCAAATCTTTCCAGCATTCCAACTGTGGATCAATCTCTTATTGATGTAATAAAAGAACCTTGGACAATAGATAAACTCGCAAAAGAGAATAGACTTGCTAAAGAAAGGCTTACTCTGAAAAGTATTATTCTTGATTTGGAAGACCTTGTATTGGCAAATGCTGGAGTTGATGCTTTTGATGAAGTTTTCAAGTTAATTTATGCTAAATTGTACGATGAATGGGCAGCAAACAACCTAAAGAACCGAAATAGAAGAGTAAATTTCCGAATTTATGGTGAATCACCATCGGAATTATACGAGAAGATTAATGGTTTGTTTATTCAAGCCACAAATAAATGGAGAGACGTTTTTCATCCAATGTCAAGAATTGAATTGCAACCTTCACACCTTTATACATGTGTGTCATTTTTACAGGACATTAAGTTTTTCAATGCTAATCTTCAGGTTATTGATGAGGCTTTTGAGTATCTTGTTACTCAAGTGGCAAAGGGCTCAAAGGGGCAATTTTTCACTCCACGACATGCAATCGATATGTGTGTCAAAATGTTGAATCCAAAAGAAAGCGAGTATGTAATCGATCCTGCTGCTGGTTCATGCGGGTTCACAGTTCACACTTTTTTCTATTTGTGGGGTGAGGACTCGATAAGCTCGCCTACTCGAGAACAAGCTGAGTATGCGGGAACTATGGTGTATGGCATTGATTTTGATGAGCGTGCGGTAAAAATCGCAAAGGCGTTGAACCTAATTGCTGGAGATGGAAAATCCAATGTTTACAAACTTAACAGTTTGGATTCTCGGTCATGGAATGTCGAGGGAAAAGCAGCTTTTAAAAAATTCTTGACCCGCTTTGAAGAAAGCGAAAAAGATGATTTCAATCAGAAAAATTACAAATATTTTGATTTTGATCTATTAATGACCAACCCACCTTTTGCAGGAAATGTAAGAGAGCGAAGTATTTTGCGAAATTATGAACTTGCCCAAAAGGGAAAGGGTAGATTTTCAACAACTATGAGTAGAGATGTTCTATTTCTAGAAAAATGTCTGGATTTTCTAAAAGAAGGGGGGCGAATGTCAATTGTGCTACCTCAAGGAAGATTTAACAATTCCAACGATGAATTCATTCGACAATATATAATGGAAAAAGCAAGAATTCTAGCAGTTGTTGGGCTTGGAGGCAACACGTTCAAACCACATACAGGAACCAAAACATCAGTGCTATTTTTACAGAAATGGGATGAAAAATTATGTCCTAAAAAGGAAGATTATCCCATATTCTTTGCAGTTTCGGAAAAATCGGGAAAGGATAATTCAGGGGAATATGTCTTCAAGAAAAACGAAAGCGGAGAACCAATTATTGATGAACACGGACACTTGGTGATTGAGCACGATTTATTTGAGATAGCCGAAGAATTCATCAAATTCGCCAAAAAAGAAAACCTGAGTTTTTGGAAGAACTAACATGATAAAAAGTTCAATAATCAATGTGTCGGAGATTCAAGGAAAAACAAGAATTGATGCAGAATATTATCATCCAACATATTTGAAGAATGAAAATATTTTAAGTGAATATAGACATGGATGTTACGAATTAAACCAAGTTTTGAAAAATAACAGAAGTATTACTGGAGGAGCAACCCCATTAGGTGCGGAATATCTGAAAGAGGGAAAAATAAAGTTCATTCGCGTCCAAAATGTTATGCAGAATTATTTTGACTTGAGTGCTATTGTCTATATCAATGAAAATATTCATAATGGATTGTTAAAAAGATCCCAACTTAAGCAAAATGACGTATTGCTAACTATAACTGGAGTTTCTTATGGTAAATCCGCTACAGTACCTACTTCAATGGGCGAGGCAAACATTAATCAGCACTCCGTGAAAATTGTGCTTAATGAACAATTAATATTACCTTATTTTCTCTCAACCTTTTTGAATTGTAAGTATGGCAAATACCAAAATGATCGCAAAATTACAGGTCTCTCAAGACCAGGACTTGTCTATTCTGAGTTAAGAAGGTTAATTATCCCTAAAGTTGAGCAGACTTTTCAAAGAGAAATTCAAAGTTTAGTAATAACAGCTAATCAGTTTCTAGAAAAATCAAAACAACTTTATAATCAATGTGAAGAAATCCTATACAAGAAAGTAGGATTGCACAATTACCCTCTTAGCCACACATTAACTTATACAACCAATTTTTCTAATTGCAAAAAAAACATGCGAATTGATGCAGCGTATTATCAACCAAAATACGTCAATATGTTAAGAAATCTCAAACAAAATGCCGAGTTTTGTTTATGGAATATTAAAGAAATTGGAGATTTAAGTAAGCCATTGAGATATGGTACGTCACAAAAACTAACGTATGTAGAGTCAGGGGTTCCATTTTTAAGAATAACCGATGTTAAGGACTACGATTTTGATCCAAAAGAATTGTGTTATATTTCTAATGAAGAAGCTGCAATGGTATCTTATGCTAAAGTAAAAGAGGGGGATTTAGTCATTTCGAGGAGTGGAACATTGGGACTAACTGTACCAATAAGTAACGAATTATCAGGCAGCGTATTTGGATCTTATTTTATACGAATAAGACCAAAAATTGAAATTGATCGCGCTTATTTGGCTTTATATTTAAATTCACTGTTGGGAAGAATTCAAGTTGAACAAAATTCAACGGGTGCAATTCAGACTAATTTGACCATCCCTGCAATTGAAAACATTAAGATTTTAATACCCGAAGATGAGTTTCAAAGAAAAATTTCTTTGTTATTACAGGAATCTAAGATCTTACGCAATAATGCAAAAGGTATGTTGGAGGATGCAAAAATCAGAGTGGAGAAGGAAATTGGGACAAACTTCAGCAATACCAGAAATTGGACTAATTGATTACAATCAATCTAAAGCATAAAATTTGCATGCTCATCAAAGTAGGAAGAAAAATAAATGCCTGCGCCAGGGGAAATAAAAGCTGCATTGGAATCTATCCTCGCAATTTTCTTATCAGACATACGCCATCGAGAGAGAGCGGCTTTTATTCTGTGTGATAATTTGGTTGAAATGGCATGCAAGACTAAAGCAAGGCAACGTAATCACACATTTGACACCGCATGCAATTTTCATGAAGCATGGACTGCTACAGGGGTGGAATTACCTCCAAACGGATTAGGTAGAAGAGTCCAAGATAGACGAAATACAAGAAATAATATGCAGCATGCTGATGCAGCAGCTACTGTTGAGACTCAACATTGTGCTGATGCGATAGTAGACACAGTAAGAGTAATTGACAAATGTTGGACTAGAACATCGCAACGTCATTTTGATTCATGGATAAAATGTGCTTTACGAATTGTAAAATTATACTCTAGTGAAGGAGATAGATTAAAAAGACAACCATTTGAAGAAACAATGCTTGATAAAAGCTGGAGGGGATCTGATCGCTCAACTATCCGCCTTAATGAAGCTAAAATTGAACCTGGTCGAAGGATTTTTTGGTGGCTCGCTATAATCCGACATACACATCTAGTAGAAGATTGTTTGAATGAATTAGAAATTACTTAAAAACTAAGTTATTAGAAATTCCCATGCAAGGTTTAGATAGGGTGGGTGGGTAGGGAGCAAGGCGAAGAGCCGAGGGAAGAGCCGCATCATTTAGCTTTGACAGGCAATCGTGGAAAACGTAGTTATCCCATTATAACATTGCAAAAGCCTTGGGTCAACCTGAATTTAACGTGCCTTTGATCTAGATGTACAACAGAAAACAGAGTGAACCACGTACTATATACTATACGTGATTCCCTCAAATTCCCATAGTACAAATCAATGCTTCAACCCGCTCAGAGGCGAATATGGCACCAGAGTACGCTAAATCCCTCACAGCGCCCAAAGTAAGCCCCCCGTTACTTCATCAACAGCTCCAGCACCTCAGGCTAACCAAAATTTCCAAGAAATCTCAAAAGAGTATGAAACGACGCAATGGGTAACGGATTCGCTAGCTAATGTCCTGCGAATTTTTCAAGAATTCGGGGGCAATCGGAGCGGCTCATAGTTTCACCCAAACTATCATCACATCAGTTTATCAAGCAAGAAGAGTATGCGCGTGCATGATATATGACTTATTGATAATATTTTTGCTTCACACTACCCTTAAATAGTGTAATGTATGCACCTAATAACGGTGTTTATTCTTTACAACTCGACAAAATCTAACATAAGAGTAATTGGCGCCTCATGTATGCGCACAGGGGGAATTAAACCATGATCATCAAATCTATTCACGTAAGGAATTTTCGTAGCATTCGAGACGAAACACTTCAGTGCGAAAACTTAACTGTGCTCGTAGGCACTAACGGCTCTGGCAAATCTTCATTCTTGAAAGCACTTGAAAAGTTTTACAATCCGAACGCTAGATATACCGAAAATGACTTCTATGCTCAAGATACCTCGCAAAACATCACAATAAGAGTGACTTTTACCGGATTGACAACCGAGGAAAAGAAACTTTTTCGTAAATATGTCGAAGGGGAAGAATTAATCGTTGAAAAACAAATGAAATGGCCATACGGCAGAGGTAATCAAAAATATTATGGAATAAGCCTTCAAAATCCAGAATTTCAAGCCTTCCCGTCGGCTAAAGGAGCTGACTTGAGAAGAGAATATAACAGACTGCGTGCTATGGACAAATATTCAACTTTGCCATCCTACACAAACCGTTACGAAGCTGAACAGGCGTTGAGTAACTGGGAACAATCTAACCCTGATAAATGTAAACGTGAAAGAGATGGTGGGCAATTCTTTGGATTTAAAGAAGTCGGTGAAGCTCACCTTGAACGAAACAGCAAATTTCTTTTTGTTCCTGCTGTTCGAGATGCCTCGGAAGACGCAATTGAAGGCAGAGGAGCAGCTATATCTGAAATTATGGACTTGGTTGTGCGGAGCACTTTAGCGCAAAGGAAGGAAATAATAGAATTTAGAGAAAGGGCTGAGAAGCGTTATAAAGAAATCTTTGACCCTTCAAAGCTAACGGAACTAAAAAGCCTCGAAAAAAGACTAAGTAAAACTCTTCAAACATATGTTCCCGATGCATGTGTAAGCCTAAGTTGGCAGGAAGGAGTTGGAATCGACATTTCAATGCCTCTCGCCAATATCAAACTTGTGGAAGATGATTATCCCTGCCCTGTAGGTTATACTGGTCATGGTCTTCAACGCGCATTTATTCTCACAATGCTACAGCACCTTGCCCTTATAGAAGCTCCAACTGAACACGAAAAAGAAGACGTTAAAAAAGAATCATCTATCGAAATGCCAAACCTTATAATCGCTATTGAAGAACCTGAGCTCTATCAGCACCCCAATCGACAACGTCACCTATCAAAAGTTCTTATGAAGTTAACAAAGGAAGGAATTCCAGGAGTAATCAACCAATTACAGGTAGTCTACAGTACGCATTCTCCATTGTTTGTAGATCTAGAACGATTTGAGCAGATCAGAGTCTTCCGCAAAGAGCGAAAAGAAAAAGGCATGCCAAAACAGACACGAATATTCCATACAACGCTTGACAAAGTTGCTAGAATTCTCGAGAAAGCCGATAACAAACCTAAAGACACATACACTGGCGAAACCTTAAGACCACGTCTTCAGTCACTTATGACCCCATGGTTGAATGAAGGATTCTTTGCCAACCTAGCAGTCCTAGTTGAGGGAATAGAAGATAGAGCAGTGATAATTGGAACGGCTACAGCAATGGGCTATGCCTTAGAAAGCAAAGGAATCTCTGTTATACCCTGCATGGGCAAAACCTGCCTTGATCGACCAATTGCAATCTTTAGAAGCCTAGGCATCCCAATATATGCAATCTGGGATAGTGACCACGGTGAAAAAGATTCCAAACCAGAAGACAATCACCGACTACTTAGACTCTTCAACCAAAAAACAGAAGACTGGCCCGACATGGTAACGGATAGATTCGCATGCTTCAAACAATGCTTGATGCAGACCTTCAAAAACGAAATCGGAGAAAAAATTTTTGATGACGCTCTAAATGCCTGCTGCTCCCATTTCGGCATCAGCAAAAAAGAATATGCCATAAAAAACCCATTAGTCATCCAACATATTCTCCAAAAAGCTAAAAAACAAGGAAAGTCAAGCACTAAGCTAGAAGAAATAATTTCTCACATCGTTTCATAGTGGAAATCAAACCTCGACTTACCCAAACGCAAAGCGGTCCCAGAATACGCTAATCACCTTCCACAGCACCGATAGCTTAGACCAACTAAAATTTCCAAGAAATCCGAAGTGTTGCGTGCGCTAATCACATTTATTCAACTAAACCAAGCCAAATGGTTATAACGGCTCAGCTTTAAACTTATTTTTCGCGCGCTCGAGGTAAGTTAAATTGAAAAGAGGAACCCGATTTTTCTATTTTATGGGTGGGTTGATCCTAATCCTAACGGTATGGTTAGGAATCGAAACATCATGGAACCAGTTAAGCGACGAAATCGCATTTTCAATGTTCCTGAATTTAATAATAGGAATATCCGTTGGGGTTACGGAAATCGCAGTCGGCTGGCTCGTAGGTTTACATCTTGAAGAAAATTAGGAGGAAAATGCGTGAATCCAGAAAACATTTGGATAAACAGCGCGATAACTATTTGTTTTATTGCCTTTGCTTTTTTTGTAATTATATTATTCATGAGAATTGATAGTAGGGAAGGTAAAGGCTGGAAAAAAGAAAAAACAACTCTAAAAAATTTTGGTGCTTTCATCGCTAACCATTCGTTGTCGGTTGGCGTAGTTTCCACAGTTATTGGATTATCGCTTCTAGTTCCAACCTTTCTAATTGGAAGCGAGGGGTTATATTGGTTTGAGTGGCAGAAGGAAATCGCTAGGAGTTTTGCACCTTTCAACATCCAATTTTTCTTGATTGGTCTCCCCTTCCTAATACTTGGGGTATTTTTGATTACTCGACGACCCAAAATTAAACTAATCAAAAATAGGTTTATTCGATTAAATGACGTATACTCTTTTGCGATTCTTGCAACGATTGGAATAATATCAGTGGTTAGTGGCGTTTATTCCTTCATCGTTAGGCAGGCACCATTCTTAAGGGATATTAAGGGAGAATATTGGGACTGGGATACGGAACTGTGGATTCATGGAACTTTTCACGGAGAAATACGATTTTCATTTTTTATTTTAGGTATTCTATTCTTAATGTTCGGTTTCGCCGTAATTGGATTCTGTATCTATCGCTATCGACACTTAGCGTTTACAGAAAAATAGTTTCAAACATAGAGTATGTGAAAAATCATGCCCGAACAAAAAAACGTTTACAACCCCAAGGCGCACGCCGAAAACGAGAAGAACGAAACCATGAAGGCAACGGAAAACCCGAAACCTGCCACGCCAACCAAACCCAAAAAGGCAACAGAAATTTCAAGGTGGGACTTGCAAAGCAGCCTACGCCACATACACTGCCCCAAATGCGGCAAAATAATCACCCACTCACCATGAAATCAAGATTAATGCATGTTTCTCTTACACGTGCATCCTTCGGAACGCAGTGGAAATATATTATAGTTTCAAGCCTTTCATTGTTTCTTTGATCCATTCAACAAGTCTTTTATGGGCATCCATTCCTTTATCTGAAAGCGTTATCCTCTCTGTTTTATCATCTACAGTAACTTTAATCAGTTCATGCTTTTCAAGCCAATCTAAGTACTTAAGAAACGTTTGATAGTTGAGTCCAACCGACATTTGCAGCGGCGTCTTTTTCATTCCAACAGTATCCCACCATAAAACATCAAGAAAACGCGCCACAACATAAAGATCAGGCTTAAGCAAACTTTGAATTCTCCTACATAGTTTCAAGAAAAGCCTCTTTTTCTTCTTCAAACTTTTGCTTCCAAGCCTTGAATTCTTGAATATGACGGTCAGCCTCTCTCCGTTTCTCGTACCTAAAATAGAGCCAGACGATTACACCTATTAGCAATGAAACAGGTAACCCAACCGACCAAGCTCCAGATAAAAAGGACACAAAAGCTACTATTAGAAAAGCAGCAAACCCGTAAGCTTGGGCTTCATCACTTTTGTAACGTTTCAGTTTTAGTATCCAAGAGCTCATTTGATCAATTAATTGGAGAGTTTTCTCGATAACATTTATTTCCTTGGCTTTGTTTTCACTGATTGCTTTCTCCAGTTCCTGAAGCTTTGTCTTGTGCGCGAGAAAGGGTTTGATATACGATTTTTTTGCATAATAATAGGCTACAAATCCAGCAATAAGACTTAGTATTGGGACAGAAATAAATGCTGCCCGAGAAAAAATATAGTATGCTTCGGGTAAAACATTGGATCCAGTGGGTATGGGAAAAAGATGGTTAAGGAGAATTGGTATTCCAACCATTCCCCAGAGAATAAGGACTAAGCCCCCTGCAACTATACCTGTGTAACGTGCTCCATCTCGTTTGATGGCAATAAAAATATCGTCAATGCGTTTCATGTTTCTGAAAATCTCGGAAAACGATAATAGTATCGTGTTCCTTTCTTCTATTATCTCTGAATTCTCAGTCAATCTACATCACACTCACTTCGTTTGTGCTAGAAAATAAATGCCTTCCTCATCCGCGATACGTATCGACGGTGCGTTCAGGATATGACTCCCAAAGCAGCCTACGCCACATACACTGCCCCAGATGCGGAAAAATAATCATCCACAACTCATAAGGTGAGGTGCAAGTTTCTCTAGTAAAGGTTTCTTTACTTGTTATAGTTATTTTTGGTAAAAGTTTTCTTGACAAAAAAACTATTAAGTAATGGCAAATTATAAAGATAGAATTAAGTGCTTGTCTTGAATAAAATTCGCGTAATTTTTGCAGTATTTATTTCTTCAATACTATTACTTACTGTTGTTGGTAGTAATCTGTTAAATCCAACTTATGATCCAGAATCCTTCTACGTGGGAGTTACTTATTGTGGAGAATCGGCTGAGGAAGCCAAACTACTTATTGACAGAGTAAAAAATTACACCAACCTTTTTGTTTTACAATCTGGCATGTTACAGGAGTTTCCAGACGAAATAAATGAGATATGTGATTACGCCGTTTCTTCTGGAATGTACTTCATCGTTTACTTTGGCACTGATCGTTGGTGGTTTTTGAGAAATTGGTTGGAAACTTGTGAGGGGAGATGGGGTGACCGGTTTTTAGGTATATATTATGGTGACGAATTGGGCGGAAAAATGATAGACCACGAGGCTAGGTTGTGGGACAGTGCCACAAGTAGTTCATTCCTGAAATATCACGATAGTCGAATTCAGGGTCGTATAGATGAAAATACAACCATCACGTATTGGCACAATGGAAGAATCGAATTATTCATATCCGAGACTTACTACACAAAAATCGATTACTACCCTAATGGCACGATTATAGCACAGATTCGTGATGATTCTAACCTATCCACAATTGTAGAAAACAGCGACGATACTTACACGTATGAGGAATCTAATGGCATAATTATATATTCGAATTCTGATGGGTTTAATGCGTACACAATTGTAGAAAACTACAACGTTACTTACACGTATGACGAGCTGTGGGACGCTCGTCCATTTCAAACCTATGATGAAACCGCAGAAGGGTTCATTGAATATCAACATCAAATCTTGGTAAAGGGTCCAAAAGAAGAACCAGTCATTACTGCTTTAATCGCTGATTATGCTCTTTACTGGTTCGATTACAAGGCAGGTTACGATGTTGTACTTGCTAACTTCGGCTGGAACCACACGTTAACCCAAGACATAGTCCTAGTAAGGGGAGCCGCAGAAATGCAGAATAAAGAATGGGGAGCAATCATAACTTGGAAATATAATCATCCGCCTTACTTGGATAGTGGCGAAGCAATTCACGACCAAATGCGCACGGCATACGAGGCAGGAGCGGAATACGTTGTGATCTTCAACTACGCCGAAGACATGGAAGGTCCCTACGGAACCCTGCAAGAAGAACATTTCATGGCTTTGGAACGTTTCTGGAATGAAGTGGTGCAGTCCCCGGAAGTAGAACAGGGTTCAGTTGAAGCTGAGGCTGTCCTAGTTTTGCCTGAAAACTATGGATGGGGCATGAGGAACCTTGATGACAAAATCTGGGGACTATGGGGACCAGACGAAAAATCCCAACAAATCTGGGACCTATCCCGCAATCTCCTTGAACAGTATGGCTTAGGTTTGGATATAATCTATGATGATCCCGAGTTTCCAGTCGAAGGCAAATATGTTCAAACCATCTATTGGAACCAAACTAATTAATTCCAACCATAAAAGAAAACAAAACAGAATAAGCAAAACTGACGGGTCTTTTTTTGTTTTTGAGTCTGTTCTTCACAAGAACAGTTCTGTTCTTCAGGGAGAATTATAAGGCTCATCCGCGGATTAGATGGAGTGGAGATGAATCATGAAAATTGAAAAAAAGTTGATTGCATGCAGCATTATCGCCCTAATTATCGGTGTTTCTTCGGTTTTTCCTCTGGTGTTCTTGATGTCTGCAACAGCAAAAGCTGAAGCCTCGTCTTCGCCATGGTTCAGCATCAATATGCCATATGCTTACGTGATGACTAGTAATGAGTCACTCATTTATACTGATACTGAGGGGGTTAATGTATACAACGAAACAGAGACGGTTAGTGAGCAGCATTTGATAGGCCTTAACCTCACGTTAGAGGTCGATACTACAAATGAAGATGCTGACGCCAGAATTGAATACTACCAAATAGACATAAGCTCTGACAAAGGACATATTGACACTCTGTACTGGTACGTTGGCACCAAAATTAACAGTTCTTTTAGTACAGAAAACTTCCATTTCATGCGTGATGAATGGTTTGACACTAACTGGTTTGATGCCGACTTAACTGATGGCGACTCTGAAGGTTCAGGCTTAGAAGTTGAAGGAGCAACTGTTAACATAGGTGGCGGCGGAGGTGGTGTCGGTTTTATGAGACCAAATTGGGCTGCTGGTCTTTCAATAATATGGCCTGACTGGGGACACAGAAGCGGAACAATTGGTAGGACCCGTGCATCACAGGTGGTTTCAGCCATAAGGGAAGCAGAGACACTATACATTACTATCCGCAGAATAGGATGGGTTACCTTCTCTGGTAATTCAACTGAAGTTACGTTGGCAAATAACGAGGTTGTCGACCAGATACAAGTTGAAAAGTTCGGCGACGGATTCCTATACAACACTCTTGTCCCTGA